>Ga0326514_10002017_pt1 | contig 13014 bp, 11 predicted proteins | sample 3_2548_0518_D_FD_203653 | JGI IMG/M metagenome (GOLD analysis project Ga0326514, IMG submission 203653) | Bovine rumen microbial communities from UC Davis, California, United States - 3_2548_0518 | ecosystem: Host-associated > Mammals > Digestive system > Stomach > Rumen | place: USA...
TCAACATGTGGCTAAAGCCTTTGGGGAGAAAGTGCTCTTCACCGACCTCAACTTCAATCTTCCTCCCAACGGCATTGTTGGCATCATCGGTCCCAATGGAGCAGGAAAAACCACCCTGTTCCGTCTCATTATGGGATTGGAGAAAGCTGATAGCGGCTCGTTCGAAGTTGGCGAAACTGTCAAACTCTCCTATGTTGACCAGCAGCACAAGGACATTGATCCAGAAAAGAGCGTGTATCAAGTAGTGAGTGGCGGTAATGACACCATACGCATAGGAGGACGTGACATCAACGTTCGTGCCTACCTCTCTCGCTTCAATTTCAGCGGAGCCGACCAAGAGAAAAAGTGTGGTGTACTTTCAGGCGGCGAACGTAACCGTCTTCATCTTGCCATCGCCCTCAAGCAGGAGGGCAACGTCTTGCTGCTCGACGAACCCACCAACGACATAGATGTTAACACGCTTCGCGCCCTTGAGGAAGGTCTTGAGGCATTTGCCGGTTGTGCCGTTGTCATCAGCCACGACCGCTGGTTCCTCGATCGCATCTGCACTCACATCCTTGCATTCGAAGGTGATGGCCAAATTTTCTACTTCGAAGGTTCCTACACCGACTACGAAGCCAACAAAGCCAAGCGTCTTGGTCTTGAAGAACCTAAGCGCATCCGCTACCGCAAACTCATGGACGAATGAACATGCACGTCTGCTCCCCTATTTTCACACGCGCAGAGCTTCTGCTGGGTTCAGAATCTTTGCATAGCCTCTCACAACAACGAGTCATCCTTTTTGGAGTTGGTGGTGTGGGGTCTTGGTGTGCCGAAAGCTTGGTGCGTTCGGGCATCCACCACCTGACGATTGTTGATTCAGACCTTGTATGCCCCTCCAATGTCAATCGTCAGCTTATGGCCACCACCGACACGGTGGGGCAGGTCAAAGTAGAGGCCCTTCGCCAACGCCTACTCTCCATCAACCCTGCGGCCGAGATAACCCCTTTGCAGAAAGTATTCTGTCAAGAAACAGCTGTCTATTTCCATTTAGACAGCTATGACTACATCATCGATGCCATTGACTCGTTGAAAGACAAAGCCCTGTTGATAGAATTGGCCTGCGAAACCCAGGCACGCTTCTACTCCTCAATGGGAGCGGCATTAAAGATGGATCCCACAAAAATCCGAATCACTGAATTTTGGAAAGTGAAAGGAGACCCCTTGGCCAGAGCTTTGCGCAACCGTTTTAAGCGAGAGAAACGATTTCCTAAACGGAAATTCCAGTGCGTGTATTCCGATGAACTGCTTCGGAACAAGGTTGAGAATGCCAAGGCCAACGGTTCCCTTGTACACATCACCGCCATCTTCGGCATGATGTTGTCAGCATTGGTGGTGCAGGATGTTATTAAAGCGGTTGCTCATGAAGACTAAATTGATTCAAGTTTCCATCCTTGTGAAAGAGGAGCAGGAACTCAGCAAGGACGAACAGAAGCTGGTGGATGAGGCTTGTCAAGCCACCTATCGCAGCTATGCCCCCTATTCCCATTTCTACGTAGGGGCTGCAGTAGAATTGGCTGACGGCACCATCGTGTCTGGCAGCAATCAAGAGAATGCAGCCTACCCTTCTGGACTTTGCGCCGAACGCACCGCTGTATTCTATGCAGGGGCACGCTATCCAGACAATCCAATCCGTCGTCTATGCATTGCCGCTCGCGACTCGGGAGGTAGCCCACTCTGCCGCCCCATCGCTCCTTGTGGTGCATGCCGGCAAGTGCTGCTCGAAGCTGAACAACGGGCTGGAAGACCAATTGAGGTACTCCTTTACGGCACCGATGGCATTTACATCGTCCATAGTATAAAGGACTTGCTACCATTAGAATTTGATGAGAGCTTCTTGTAAGACATATAATAATAGTAGAGGCTTGGCAGAACACAGACAATTTGTTCGCCAAGCCCCTACTTTTTCCTGTAGTACCCTTTTATCGCTTAATAAATCTTACCTCTCAGTTCCTTGATGTCATCGCTATGGATGTAGTCATCATACTCCATCAGTTTGTCGATGTGCCCTTTGGGACCCAGTTCAATGATGCGGTTAGCAATGGTTTGAATGAACTCATGGTCATGGGAAGCAAAGAGGATGTTTCCCTTGAAAAGTTTGAGGTTGTTGTTGAAAGCCTGAATAGACTCCAAGTCGAGGTGGTTGGTGGGAGTGTCAAGGATAAGGCAGTTGGCATTCTTGAGCTGCATGCGAGCAATCATGCATCGCATTTTCTCACCACCCGAAAGGACATTCACCTTCTTCAGGACCTCTTCACCGCTGAAAAGCATCCTGCCCAAATAGCCTTTAAAGAACACATCATTTCCTTCGCCAAACTGACTGAGCCACTCCACCAGATTCTTGTCGCTTTGGAAGAACTCTGTGTTATCTACAGGCAAATATGCTGTGGTGATGGTGACACCCCATTTGTAATGGCCTGACAGAGGTTGGCGATTGCCATTGATGATTTCGAAGAGAGCAGTCATGGCTCGTGGGTTGTGAGACAAGAACACGACCTTCTCTCCCTTCTCCACTGTGAAAGAGAGGTCTTGAAAGAGCACGGTACCATCTTCCTCAATGGCAGTGAGTCCCTCCACCTCCAAGATTTGGTTTCCTGCTTCACGATCCATGGTGAAAATGATGCCAGGATATTTACGTGTAGAGGGCTGAATCTCCTCCACATTGAGTTTTTCAAGCATCTTTTTGCGCGAAGTAGTCTGTTTGCTCTTAGCAGCATTGGCTGAGAAACGACGAATAAATTCTTCCAGTTCCTTACGCTTCTCTTCAGCTTTAGCTTTCTGGTTCTGTGCTTGTTTCAGAGCGAGCTGAGAAGACTGATACCAGAAGGAATAGTTGCCGGCAAAAAGGTTCACTTTATTAAAGTCGATGTCAACTGTGTGGGTGCTGACAGCATCAAGAAAGTGACGGTCATGGCTCACCACCAGCACAGTGTGTTCAAAATTAGCCAAAAAATCTTCGAGCCATTCCACAGTGTCAAGGTCAAGGTCATTAGTAGGCTCATCGAGGAGGAGATTGTCAGGATTACCGTAAAGTGCTTGAGCCAGCATCACTCGCACCTTCTCCTTACCCGTCAGTTCCGACATCATCTTGTAGTGAAGGTCTTCCTTAATGCCCAAGCCTGAAAGCAACTGAGCAGCATCGCTTTCAGCATTCCAGCCATCAAGTTCGGCGAATTTCTCCTCTAATTCTGCTGCACGGATGCCATCCTCATCGCTGAAGTCGGACTTGGCATAGAGAGCATCCTTCTCCTGCATGATTTCCCAGAGCACAGAGTGTCCCATCATCACGGTGTTGATGACCGTGCAGTTATCAAATTTGAAGTGGTCCTGCGACAACACAGAAAGCCGCTCGCCCGGACCTAAAGTGATTGTACCTTTTGTTGGTTCAAGTTCACCACTAATGGCTTTGAGCAGAGTTGACTTTCCTGCACCATTGGCACCAATCACACCATAGATGTTGCCATTGGTGAACTTCATGTTTACATCTTTGTAGAGAACGCGCTTGCCAAACTGTATGGCAAGATCAGAAACTGTTATCATTTTGCTTTTACCTTTTAAATTCGGGTGCAAAGGTACGAAAATTCGAGGACGTAAGAGGAATGAAACCATGTTTTCTTTGCTGGACGGGAGAATTTTATGAAATAAGTGAGAGAAAAGAACAAATAAAAGTCTTTTCCCTTCACACCCATTCATCACGGATAAAACCGTGCGGCATCACCACACAGAGTTGGGAATACTCATATATTTTGCAACCTAAAGTTGACAAAAACATTAATTTCCGCCTTCACACATTATCTATTTTGAGGGATTTGATAATTGATAAGCTTTTTTTTTGAAGAAAAGACATTAAAAATCATTCTTGTTGACATTTTTTTCGTACCTTTGCACGCTGAAAGAGATGCATCTGCCATAAAAGTGGCAAATGACCTATAAGAACAAACTTTACACAGTTATTATTAACTTATAAAATTCTTAAATCAATGACAAAAGTAGCTATTAACGGCTTTGGCCGTATCGGTCGCCTCGCTTTCCGTCAGATGTTCGAGGCTGAAGGTTATGAAGTAGTCGCTATCAACGACTTGACAAGCCCTAAGATGTTGGCTCACCTGCTGAAGTATGACACAGCTCAGGGTGGTTTCGCTGGCAAGTTTGGCGAAGGCAAGCACACAGTTGAAGCAACAGACAACTCAATCATTGTTGACGGTAAGGAAATCACTATCTACGCTAAGCCACAGGCAGCCGAGCTTCCTTGGGGCGAACTGGGCGTTGATGTAGTGCTCGAGTGCACAGGTTTCTACACTTCTAAGGAGAAGGCTTCTGCTCACATTCAGGCTGGTGCCAAGAAGGTAGTGATCTCTGCTCCAGCTGGCAACGACCTTCCAACCATCGTTTACAACGTTAACCACAAGACTCTGACTCCTGCCGACACAGTTATTTCTGCAGCTTCTTGCACAACTAACTGCTTGGCTCCTATGGCAGCTGCTCTGAACGGCTACGCTCCTATCGTTTCTGGTATCATGTCAACCATCCACGCTTACACTGGCGACCAGATGATTCTCGACGGTCCTCAGCGTAAGGGCGACCTCCGCCGCAGCCGTGCTGGTGCTCAAAACATCGTTCCTAACTCAACTGGTGCTGCAAAAGCTATCGGTCTCGTAATTCCTGAACTGAACGGCAAACTCATCGGTTCTGCACAGCGCGTTCCAACTCCAACAGGTTCTACTACAATCCTCGTTGCTGTTGTGAAAGGCAAGGACATCACTAAGGAAGGCATCAACGCTGCCATGAAGGCTGCTGGTACTGAGAGCTTCGGCTACACAGAGGATCAGATAGTTTCTTCCGACATCATCGGCATGAAGTTCGGTTCTCTCTTCGACGCAACTCAGACAATGGTTTCTAAGATTGACGACGACACTTATCAAGTGCAGGTTGTTTCTTGGTATGACAACGAGAACTCTTACACTTCTCAGATGGTTCGTACTATCAAGTACCTCGCTGAGCTGAAATAAGAGACACTCCACATACAAAAAACTGAAGGGGAAGCCTGTGTGAAGGCCTCCCCTCTTTTTTCATCCGCAGTTGCAATGATGCGCCGTGGAACATGCCACACACAAGAGCATCATGCCGAAGGATAACAACAAAAACAATTTATTCCTCATATTTTTTCAAACTTATTAACATACGTTACAGAAAAAATTCGTACCTTTGCCCATGTGTTTGCAAAGACCCATTGCACAATATAACGACATTCATTCACATTTTATTATATAAACAACAAAGTATTATGGCAAAATTTATTGAAGAATTTAAGGAATTTGCCTTTAAAGGCAATGTATTGGACATGGCTGTTGGTGTAATCATCGGCGGTGCATTTGGCAAGATTGTTTCGTCTGTCGTAGCCGATCTTATCATGCCCCTTGTGGCAGCTATGTGGGACGTGAATGTAAGCGACCTGAAGATTGAGCTCAAGCCCGGAGTTCCTGAAGTGGTTAACGAAGCTGGCGAAGTGGTAACCGAAGCAGTTGAAGCTGTCACTTGGAACTATGGCGCTTTCTGCCAGAATGTGCTCGACTTCTTCATCATCGCCATCTGCCTCTTCTTCATCATCAAGGCCATTGCCAAGGCTTCAGCTCTTCGCAAGAAGAAGGCTGATGCCGCTGCTGCTGCCGAGGCCGCTGCTGCACCCGAACCAGAACCCACAAAGGAAGAAGTGCTGCTGACCGAAATCCGCGACCTGCTCAAAGAGAAGAAATAAGCCTATTCCCCCCTCCTATCTACTCAAACAAAAAAACATGCCGACCCGACAATTGACAGTTGAGTCGGCATGTTACATACTCTGCCAAACTCGTTGTCACATTTTCCCGTGTGAGCATTCGTGTTTCATTATTCTATGCCCACAGATTAGACAAATCTCTATTATGGTCACAAAACACTGTCCGCGCGCTCAGAGGGCAAGGAAAAACTTATTCATTCGCTTTCGCGCGCTTTCAGCTGCTCTTCAAGGCGGACAACCTCTTGCTTATATTCCTCAGCTTTCAGGAAGTCGAGTTTCTTGGCGGCTTCCTTCATGAGCTTGCGGTTACGCTCGATGGCACGACGAATTTCATCAGCAGACATGGCATTATAAATGGTGTCCACCTTAGCTTCGGCCACAAGGGAGGCATTCTCTTCGATGTATGCAGTGCCGGTATAGTCAACAGCCTTGTGCTGGCTGATGGCAATGTGAGCCTTCTGAATCTGTGTGGGGGTGATGCCATGCTCTTTATTGTAGGCCATCTGCTTGGCCCTGCGGCGGTTAGTCTCGTCAATGGTCAGTTGCATGGTTTCAGTGACGGTTTCGGCATACATGATGGCAAGACCGTGCACATTGCGGGCAGCCCGACCGATAATCTGCACAAGGGAACGATGGTCGCGCAAGAACCCCTGATAGTCAGCATCGAGGATGGCGACGAGCGACACTTCGGGCAGGTCGAGCCCTTCGCGAAGGAGGTTGATGCCGATGAGCACATCGTAGGTGCCGGCACGGAAGTTGCTAATGATATCAACACGGTCGAAAGTGTCAACATCGGAATGGATGTAATTAGCCTTTACTCCCACTCCGTTGAAGAAAGCCGACACTTCTTCTGCCTGCCGCTTGGTGGAGGTGATGACGAGGGTGCGCTCCCCCACTTCACTGCGCTGGTGAATCTCTTCCATCAGGTCGTCCATAAAGTTGAGCTTGGGGCGCACTTCGATGGGAGGGTCGAGCAGGCCTGTGGGGCGGATGAGCTGCTCGACTATAACACCCTCTGCCCGCTGCAGTTCGTAATCAGCAGGTGTGGCGGATACATAAATGGTTTGTGGAGTAAGGGCTTCAAACTCTTCAAGCCGCAAGGGACGGTTGTCCAATGCCGCAGGCAGACGGAAGGCGTAATCGACAAGGTTTTCCTTGCGGCGGCGGTCTCCCCCCCACATAGCTTTCACCTGAGGGATGGACTGGTGGCTCTCATCAACAATGAGCAAATAATCGTCGGGAAAGAAGTCGAGCAGGCAATAAGGTCGCTCGCCAGCCGCTCTGCCGTCGAAATAGCGCGAGTAGTTCTCAATGCCCGAGCAATGTCCTGTTTCGCGAATCCACTCGAGGTCGTTGGTCACACGCAACTCTATCTGTTTAGCCTTTTCAGTGTCGCCCCGCTCTTCGTAATAGGCAATGCGCTCGCGCAGGTCATCTTCAATGTCATGAATGGCCTTTTGTTGCTGTTCCTTCGTGGTCATGAAGAGATTAGCCGGATAGATTTTATACTCCTTGTAAGAAGCAATGGGATAGAGGGTCTGGGTGTCTAACTCTTGAATATCATCAATTGCATCATCGAAATAGCAAATCCGCAGAATTTTCTCATCATAAGCAAGATACACATCAAAGGTTTCTCCTTTCACGCGGAACTGCCCGCGCTCAAGTTCATCGGCTGCAGCAAGGTCATTGTTCGTGTAGAGCATATCGACCAATTTCCTCCTCAGCGTTTCCTGGGGAAGGTCTTGATCCACCTGAATGGTAAGGATGTTTTCAGCATAGCTGGTGGGAGCGCCCATGCCATAGATGCAAGACACGGAAGAGACGATGATGATGTCTTGCCGCCCGGAGAGCAAGGCCGATACGGCTGCGAGACGTTTACGGTCCAATTCTTCGTTGATGGCCAAATCTTTCTCAATATAGGTGCCCGTGGAGGGGATGTAGGCTTCGGGCTGGTAATAGTCATAGTAGCTGACATAGTACTCCACAGCATTGTTGGGGAAGAAGGCTTTCATTTCAGTGTAAAGCTGGTGAGCCAGCGTTTTGTTATGGCTGAAAATGAGCGTGGGTTTTCCTACATTTTGGATGACATTGGCCATGGTGAATGTCTTGCCCGATCCTGTCACGCCTAAAAGCACCTGGGCTGGAAGGCCATCCTTCACGCCCTGAGTCAATTGCTTAATGGCCTGTGGCTGGTCGCCCGTAGGCTGATACTTCGAGATGAGTTGAAATTGCATCCTGTTATTGTTTTGGAGTGCAAAATTACAACTTTCCTTCCACAATAATCATTAAATAGGCGGCTTTTTTCTAAACAAAAGTGAAATTATGGCATGCAGTTACGCTTTCTTCCACAAAAAAAGCGTAACTTTGCAGTGTAATTAAAAAGAAAGAATGAGAAAGTTCCTACCCATCACGTTGATTTCAGCCCTCTTCATGCTGAGTTCCTGCAACTCTTACAACAGAGTGTTGAAATCAACTGATTATGATTATAAATATGAAGTAGCCAAGGAGTGCTACATGGCTGGGCAGTACACCCGCTCCTACCAACTGCTTGAAGAGCTCTACATGGCAATGAAAGGGTCGGACCGTGGGGAAGAATCGCTATTCATGCTTAGCATGTGCTACTATAACCTGCGCGATTACGAAACCGCCGCGATGTATCTGGAACGTTACGTCAAGTCCTATCCCAAAGGGGAATATACAGAGTTGGCAAGATTTTATTGTGGCAGAGCCTCTTTCCTGCAAAGCCCCGACCCACGCCTTGACCAATCCCCCACTTACACGGCCTTGACACAATTGCAGGATTTCTTAGAGTTCTATCCCTATTCCGAACTGCGCGAGGACGTGAACGACATGATTTACGAACTGCAAAACCGATTGGTGCAGAAAGAATATGACAGTGCCAAACTCTACTACAACATGGGTGGCTACATCGGTAATTGCTTTTATGGAGGAAGCAACTACGAAGCCTGCATCATAACAGCTGAGAATGCGCTGAAAACTTTCCCATACACCCGAATGCGCGAGGACCTCTATATGCTCATTCTCCGCAGCCGCTACCAACTGGCACAAAGGAGCGTGATAGAAAAAAGCGAGGAAAGATTCCAGCAAACCATTGACGAGTACTTTGGCTTCAAGAACGAATTTCCAAACAGTAAATACATGAAGGAAGCCGACCAAATATTCAAGCATTCGTCATCGAAAGTAAAATTGGACAAAAACATTCAAGAGCAACTCTCATCGAAATAATCATAAAATCAGATAAAAAACAATTATGGATTTCAAGAAAACAAATGCACCCACTACTACCGTGACTCGCAACCTGATGGATTTGAGCCGCGACACCAACAATGTGTATGAAAGCGTAGCCATCATCTCTAAACGCGCCAATCAGATTGCCGCAGAGATGAAGGAAGAACTCAACAAAAAGTTGGTGGAGTTTGGTGCACACACCGACACACTGGATGAGGTGTTTGAAAACGAGGAGCAGATTCAGATTTCGCGCTACTACGAACGTCTGCCCAAACCAACCCTCATTGCAACTCAGGAATTTCTGGAAGACAAAATCTATTATCGCAATCCTTCAAAGGAGACTGACAGAAAGCTCTAAACCATGATTCAGCGAATACAGACGGTTTATCTGGCACTGGTGCTCATTCTTTCGTTCGTAGGGCTCATCACCACCATCGGAGAATATACCGTAGCAGAAACAGTTGTGGCAAATTTCACCGCTTTCACTTTTAGAGCCGATGAACAATTCAAACTTATGGACGGAATCAGCGGGCCGTGGTGTTTAGGCACACTTCTCATCTTGGTCATGCTGCTTTCGTTAATGAGCATCATGCTTTTCCGTAAGCGCATGCGCCAGCTAAGGCTTACCATCTTCAGCACCATACTGCTTGTTGGCTACGTGATCACTTACGCCATTTTTGCCTATTTTTATCAGTTGAAATTAGAGCAAATCAGCCCTGAAGACATCGTTCCCACTTTCCACCTCAGATTTGTGGCTGTGTTCCCCCTGCTCAGCATCATCTTCAACTGCCTGGCCATCCAAGGCATCAGGAAAGACGAGGCCCTGGTTCGTTCACTTGACAGAATACGGTAAAGGAAACAGGCAAATTCTCTCGCTTTAATAATATATAATAATGTGTAACAGGGCGAGGTGAAAGAAATTCTTCAAAACAGAGCATTTTTTATTGAAAATGTTTTGTCAGTTCAAGAAAAAGTGCTACCTTTGCACTCGCAAACGGGAAGGAGCTAAACTCCCCAACCCAAGCAAAGTGAAGTTTGACATTCTACGCGTGCGGAAATAGCTCAGTTGGTAGAGCACAACCTTGCCAAGGTTGGGGTCGCGAGTTCGAGTCTCGTTTTCCGCTCTCCCGATAAAAAGGGAAATGCCCAAGTGGCGGAATGGTAGACGCGCTCGTTTCAGGTGCGAGTGTTGAGAGACGTGCAGGTTCGATTCCTGTCTTGGGCACTAAAAGAATGGAGAGGTGGCGGAATGGTAGACGCGCTACTTTGAGGGGGTAGTGGGCTCAGCCCGTGGGAGTTCGAGTCTCCTCCTCTTCACTCAGAGAAAATATAAGGGCACTCAAGAGAGAGCGTCATTTTTAAAATAAAGGTTGAACTGAAATCATTGTTGCGGAAATAGCTCAGTTGGTAGAGCACAACCTTGCCAAGGTTGGGGTCGCGAGTTCGAGTCTCGTTTTCCGCTCAAAAATGGTTCATAATAAATTAAGGGATTTTTATAGTGATTCTAGTTTGCGAAAATCGGAATCACGTGTGCGGAAATAGCTCAGTTGGTAGAGCACAACCTTGCCAAGGTTGGGGTCGCGAGTTCGAGTCTCGTTTTCCGCTCATCATTTAGACATTCGTTTTTTCATAGCATTCGTGTATCAGAGGCCGTGAGGTTTTTGATACATTTTTTTATTGTACACTTTTGCCATTTAAAGCACACTCTTGCAACGGTTACAACGTAGCTCTTGCTACTATTACAATACTCCCTTGCTGCTGGGAAGCTGGAACTTATAGATGTCACGCTTCACAGCCATCTTAATGCTGCGGGCAATGGCCTTGAAGATGCCTTCTATCTTATGGTGCTCGTTATCGCCCTCAGCCTTGATGTTGAGGTTCATGCGGGCAGCATCGCTGAAGGACTTGAAGAAATGCAGAAACATTTCAGTAGGCATGTCGCCCACATATTCACGCTTAAACTCAGCATCCCACACCAGCCATGGCCGCCCACCAAAGTCGAGAGCCACTTGACAAAGGCAGTCGTCCATCGGAAGGGTGTAGCCATAGCGTTCAATGCCACGCTTATCGCCTAAAGCCTTTGCTATACACTCGCCCAGTGCAATGCCTGTGTCCTCGATGGTGTGATGCTCATCGACATCGAGGTCGCCCTTCACATGGATGCGCAAGTCGATGGAGCCATGTTTGGCAATCTGCTCGAGCATGTGGTCAAAGAATCCAAGTCCCGTCTGTATGTCACACCTTCCTATGCCATCAAGGTTGAGCGCGATGTCAATATCGGTCTCTTTCGTTGTGCGCCGCACGGAAGCTGTACGTTCGCCAGCAAACAGAATCTCTGCTATTTCGTCCCATGTTCGCACATTATATCCCAAAATCAGTGCTTTGCACCCCAGGTTGTCAGCTAACTGCTTGTCGGTTTGACGGTCGCCAATGACATAACTGTTGGCAAGATCGTACTCACCCGTCAAGTACTTACCCAACATGCCGGTGCCAGGTTTGCGTGTAGGCAACTTGTCCTCGGGAAAGGAACGGTCAATCAGTATATCGTCGAATGTGACCCCCTCCCCTTTCAGCGTGTTGAGCATCAGGTTATGCGTCGGCCAGAAATCTTCCTCTGGATAAGCGGAAGTGCCAAGTCCATCCTGATTGCTCACCATCACGAACTCAAAGTCAAGTTTGGTTCGGATGAAATGAAGGTTGCGCAACACACCCGGCACAAACTCAAATTTCTCGAAAGAATCAATCTGCTCGTCGGCAGGTTCCACAAGGATGGTTCCGTCGCGGTCGATGAAAAGTGCTTGTTTCATGTTCAATACCTCACTAAATTATACATACTGGCGAAGTGCAGAGAGCAGTTTCGTGTTTTCGTCTTTTGTGCCCACAGAAATGCGAAGACAGTCGCCACAAAGATGAACACGGTGACGGTTCCTCACAACCACTCCTTTTCCAACCAAATACTGATAGATGCTATTCGCATCGGTCACCTTCACCAAAATGAAATTCGCATCGGTGGGATAGACCTTTTTACAGATAGGCAACTGAGCCACTGACTTCATCAGCATCATACGCTCTTCAAGAATCATGGTGATATGCCGCTGCAGCAATGTCACATTGTTCAGTATTTCCATGGCTTTTTTCTGAGTAAGCACATTGACATTGTAGGGATACTTCACCTTGTTGAACAGGCCGATGATGTCGGTGTGAGCAAAAGCCATTCCCAATCGGATGCCAGCGGCTCCCCATGCTTTAGAGAAAGTGGCAAGAACTATCAAGTTGGGATATTTCTGAATATCCAAACGGAAAGGTTTCTGAGAGGAGAAATCGCTATAGGCCTCATCCACAATCACGATTCCAGAAAAAGCCGAGATGATTTTCTCTATTTTCTCACGTTGAAAGGCATTCCCTGTTGGGTTGTTGGGGGAACAGATGAAAATAATTTTCGTGTTGGCATCGCAAGTAGCCAACAGCGCATCGGGGTTCAAATCATAATTTTCGTCAAGAGAAACCTTGCGATACTCCACATCATTAATGTCGGCACATACCTCATACATACCATAAGTGGGGTCAATCGCCACCACATTGTCAACACCTGGACGGCAAAAGACGCGGAACAGGAGGTCAATGGCCTCGTCACTGCCATTACCCAAGAAGATGTTATCAATCGGCACATTCTTCAAAGGAGAAATAGCCATTTTCAACTGCTCCTGCAAAGGATCGGGATAACGGTTCACCCCATTAGGATACGGATTTTCGTTGGCATCGAGAAAAGCCTCGGCCTTTACGCCCTTAAATTCATCGCGAGCGCAACTATAGGGTTTGAGCGCCCAAATATTGGGACGCACTAATTCTTGCAGCGGTTTCATAACGATTGTAGTCTTACGGTCATTGCATTTTTATGAGCATCCAACTGCTCTGCCTCTGCCATGAGTTCGACAGCTAGGCCGATAGAACGG
>Ga0326514_10002018_pt1 | contig 13008 bp, 6 predicted proteins | sample 3_2548_0518_D_FD_203653 | JGI IMG/M metagenome (GOLD analysis project Ga0326514, IMG submission 203653) | Bovine rumen microbial communities from UC Davis, California, United States - 3_2548_0518 | ecosystem: Host-associated > Mammals > Digestive system > Stomach > Rumen | place: USA: California...
CACCTACAAAAACAACATATGTAAAAGGAGAAGAACTAGACTTAGCTGGAATAGAAGTAACGGCAACATATGAAGACGGAACAACAGGTGTAATAGAATTACCAGCAGATAAGTTCACAGGATATGATAAAAACACATTAGGAGAACAAACAGTAACAGTGACATATACAGAAGGAAAAACAGCAGAGTTTAAAGTAAATGTACATAACGAAGTTACTGGAATAGAGATAACAAAAGCACCTACAAAAACATTATATGTAAAAGGAGAAGAATTAAACCTAGATGGAATAGAAGTAACAGCAACATATGAAGACGGAACAACAGGTGTAATAGAATTACCAGCAGATAAGTTCACAGGATATGATAAAAACACATTAGGAGAACAAACAGTAACAGTGACATATACAGAAGGAAAAACAGCAGAATTTAAAGTAAATGTACATAATAGTGAAATTAATAATACAAAAAAAGATATATCTAAAGAAGATAGTAATATGAATACTAAAAAAGGAAAAAATGTTGATGAAAATATAGCAAAGGGAATATTACCTAATACAGGTGCAGGACATGTTTCAGTTTTAGCAATAGGAATATTTATTATCATTATAATAGGCTGTTTTATATTATATATAAATAAATCTACTAAAAATATAGAAAAATAAGCCGTAAAGCTTGACATCCGTAAGTAAAATGTGATATTATATATCAGATATTTACGGATGTTTTTTGTTGTGTATAAAAATAACGCAATAAAAAACTTTAAATCAAAACATTTTATTATTCAAAAGTTTAAAATTAAAAGAAGAGGAATTAAAGATAAGGAGCTACTTTTGTGATTAATTTGTGAAAAGCAGACAAATTAAAAGTAAAGTATGTAAATTATCATTTAAGAGGGACTTCTTTTAAATCAATATTTTTTTGCAAATCGGAGATTTGCATACTTAATTTCTATGTCAAATGCTTACGCATTTTCCTAGAACTTAAGCATCTGCTTAATATTTTTTATGAGGTGATTTTTTTGAAAATTAAAGAAGTTAATTACGAGAAGGCTTCTCGTAAAGATTTCGCAAAGGTTGGGGATTATATTGAAATGCCAAACCTAATCAAAGTACAAAAAGATTCATACAACTGGTTTGTAGAAGAAGGATTAGGAGAAGTATTAAAAGATATATCACCAATTGAAGACTATTCTGGAAATTTAGTTCTTGAATTTTTCGATTATTACATGGAAGATAAAACTAAATACAGTGTTGAAGAAGCAAAAGAAAGAGATGCTACATATTCTACAAGATTACATGTAAAAGTTAGATTAATTAACCGTGAAACAGGTGAAATTAAAGAACAAGAAATCTACTTAGGTGATTTTCCACTTATGACAGATAGTGGTACATTTGTAATTAATGGTGCAGAAAGAGTTGTAGTAAGCCAATTAGTACGTAGTCCAGGATGTTACTACGGAGAAGAATTCGATACTAAAACTGGAAAAAGAACATATAACTCAACAGTTATGCCATTAAGAGGTGCTTGGTTAGAATACGAAACAGATGGAAACGACATATTCTGGGTACGTGTTGATAGAACGAGAAAAGTACCTGTAACAACTTTGTTAAGAGCAATTGGTCTAGCAAAAGATTCTCAAATATTAGATTTATTTGGGGATGAAGAGATGTTGAAAGCTACAATCAGCAAAGATACTATAAAAGATCAAGATGAAGCTTTAATCGAAATATACAAAAAACTAAGACCAGGAGAACTTCCAACTGTGGATGCTGCAAGAAATTTATTTAATGGATTATTCTATGATAATAAAAGATATGATCTAGCAAAAGTAGGAAGATATAAATTTAATCAAAAATTAGCTTTAGCTGTAAGAATCGCAGGTAAAGTAGCAGCAGAAGATATAGTAGACAATGAAACAGGAGAAGTATTTGTACAAGCTGGAGAAGTCATCTCTGAAGAAATTGCAGAAGATATTCAAAATTCTGGAATTAATGTAGTAGATATAATGGTTGGAGAAAGAAAAGTAAGAATTATAGGAAATAGTACAGTAAATATTCACAAAATTTTACCAACTATAGATTTAAGTAAATTACATTTCAAAGAAATGGTAAATTACAATATTTTAAAAAATATAATTGATAATACACCTGATGAAAAAGAATTAGTAAAAGTTATAGAAGAAAGAATGGAAGAATTAGTTCCAAAACATATTACAACAGAAGATATGATAGCTTCTATAAATTATTTATTAAATCTTTCACATGGATTAGGTAAACCAGATGATATAGACCATTTAGCAAATCGTAGAATTCGTTGTGTAGGTGAATTATTACAAAACCAATTTAGAATAGGTTTAACAAGATTAGAAAGAGTTGTTCGTGAAAGAATGACAATTCAAGATTTAGATGTTGTAACACCACAAACATTAATTAATACTAAACCAATAACATCTGCAATTCGTGAATTCTTTGGAAGTTCGCAATTGTCACAATTCATGGATCAAACAAACCCTTTATCAGAATTAACACATAAAAGAAGAATTTCTGCATTAGGACCTGGTGGTCTTACAAGAGAAAGAGCTGGATTCGAGGTTCGTGATGTTCACTATACACATTATGGTAGATTATGTCCAATCGAATCACCAGAAGGACCAAACATTGGACTTATATCAGCGCTTTCATCATTTGCACAAATAAATGAATATGGATTTATTGAAACACCATATAGAAAAGTAGATCCTAAAACTCATAAATTAACAGATATAGTTGAATACATGAGTGCAGATGTAGAAGATAATTATATAATAGCTCAAGCATCAGAACCAGTTGATAAAGATGGTAAATTTGTACATGACAGAATAAGAGTTAGATTTAAAAATGAAGTAATTGAAGTAGAAAGTGATAAAGTTCAATATGTCGATGTATCACCAAAACAATTAGTTTCAATAGCAGCAGCAATGATTCCATTCTTAGAACATGATGATGCAAAAAGAGCATTGATGGGTGCTAACATGCAACGTCAAGCAGTGCCATTAATGATTACTGAAAGTCCAATAGTTGGAACTGGAATTGAATATAGAGCTGCAAAAGACTCTGGAATTTTAGTATTAGCTGAAGATGATGGTGTTATAGAAAAAGTTACAGGTGATAGCATAACCGTAAAATATGACAATGGTAAAAAAGTGGTACATAAATTACGTAAGTTCAAGAGAACAAATGGTGGAACATGTATTAATCAAAAACCAATTGTAAAAAAAGGTGAAAAGGTTAAAAAAGGAGATGCTATTGCAGATGGTCCATCAACACAAAATGGAGAAATGGCATTAGGTAAAAACGTATTAGTAGCATTCTCAACATGGGAAGGGTATAACTACGAAGATGCTATTTTATTAAACGAAAGACTAGTTAAAGAAGATGTATTTACATCAATACATATAGAAGAATATGATTGTGAATGTCGTGATACAAAATTAGGAGCAGAAGAAATAACAAGAGATATTCCAAACATTGGTGATGACCAATTAAAGGACTTAGATGAAAATGGTATTATAAGAATTGGTGCTGAAGTAAGACCTGGAGATATCTTAGTAGGTAAAGTTACTCCAAAAGGAGAGACAGAATTAACAGCTGAAGAAAGATTGCTAAGAGCTATCTTTGGTGAAAAAGCAAGAGAAGTAAGAGATACTTCTTTAAGAGTACCTCATGGAGAGGCAGGAACAATAGTAGATGTAAAAATATTTACTAGAGACAATTCAGACGAATTAGGACCTGGAGTAAACCAAATAATTAGATGTTATATAGCAACAAAAAGAAAAATTTCTGTTGGAGATAAAATGGCAGGACGTCATGGTAACAAAGGTGTTATCTCAAGAGTACTACCAGAAGAAGATATGCCATTTATGCCAGATGGTACACCAATAGATATCTTATTAAATCCACTAGGTGTTCCTTCACGTATGAACTTAGGTCAAGTTTTAGAAGTTCATTTAGGAGGAGCTGCAAAGGCTTTAGGATGGAAAATATCAACACCGGTATTTGACGGTGCAACAGAAGAAGATGTTAGAGAATTACTTGCACAGGCAGGTATGAGTGAAGATGGAAAAACAGTTCTATATGATGGAAGAACAGGAGATCCATTTGATAAACCAATTACAGTTGGTGTAATGTACATGCTAAAACTACACCACTTAGTAGATGACAAAATACATGCTCGTTCAACTGGACCATACTCATTAGTAACACAACAACCTCTAGGAGGAAAAGCACAATTTGGAGGACAACGTTTTGGAGAGATGGAAGTTTGGGCACTAGAAGCTTATGGTGCATCATATACATTACAAGAAATGTTAACAGTAAAATCAGATGATGTTGTAGGACGTGTTAAAACTTATGAAGCAATTGTTAAAGGTGAAAATGTACCAGAACCAGGAGTTCCAGAAAGCTTTAAAGTTTTAGTTAAAGAATTACAATCTTTAGGATTAGATGTACGTTTATATTCTGAAGACAACCAAGAATTAGAGCTAAAAGAAAATATAGAAGATGGAATAGAATATGATCCAGAAAAAGATGGTAAAGTTTTAGCTGAAGAAGAAGTAGTAGTTGATGGAGAATTAGACGGTTATGGCGAAGAATCTGAAACAGATGATGATGTTGTATTAGAAGATGATGATTCAATAGACGATGAAGATGTTTATGATGATATGACAGATGAAGAAATGTTTGATAACGACTTAGCTAATGACAATATTGACAATGATGATGATATAATAGAGTAAAACGAATGAAAAGCGGCGTCTTGTGTTGTCAAGCGTCGAAAAAATCTTTTCGATATACAAGAGTATTATCTCAAAGATTTTTTCTAGCTTTCCTAGCAATACACCACTTTTGCTTCGTTTTTAGCAAAATATAAAACAAAAATAGTAATATATATAATTTACTTTGTTTTAAATTATAAAGTTATATGAGGTTAATATGAAGAAGAAAATTTTAATAATAATTGGAATAATATTGGCATTAATTATAATATTATATTTTCCTATTCCAATAGGAGAAGATATGCAAATATATACTAAAGTTACAACTTCAGCAAGAAGTTTAGATGGTGGAAAATCGTTTCTCCCTGGAGGAAATTGGGCACCTGATAATTATATTGTAACTAAGGAAGGTATTGTGTATAGGGCTAATAGTTCTTTTGAAAAAAAAGAGTTTATTAAATATTTGAATTTTTTTGAAAAAATTAATTTACAACTTAATAAATCAAATGAAGATTTTATATGTAAATTATTGAATATACAAAAAATAAAAGATATGACAATAATAGTTCATTAAAATATTAATTTAATAGATTTAAAACAAAAAGCAAGCGACAGGAAGGAATTGCAAGAGCAGGGGATAGACTTGTTTGAGGTTTTAGGTCAAGAAAAAAATATTGATGGTCAAAGAGGGACTGTCCCCAATTACCCATTGGTAACAATGGGACTGTCCCCAATGAACCAAAGTCTAGGGGGAAAAATAGTGGACGAATTAGATATTTTTAATAAATTAAAAATAGGTGTGGCATCTGATGAGAAAATAAGAGAATGGTCGAAAGGTGAGGTTAAAAAACCGGAGACTATTAACTATAGAACATTAAAACCAGAAAGAGATGGTTTATTCTGTGAAAGAATATTTGGACCAACAAAAGACTGGGAATGTCACTGTGGTAAATATAAAAGAGTTAGATATAAAGGGATTGTATGTGATAGATGTGGTGTAGAAGTTACAAAATCAAAAGTTAGACGTGAAAGAATGGGACATATTGAACTTGCAGCACCAGTTGCTCATATTTGGTATTTTAAAGGTATTCCAAGTAGAGTAGCATTAATGCTTGATATTTCTCCAAGAAATATCGAAAAAGTAATTTATTTTGCATCTTATGTTGTAACAGATAAAGGAACATCAGGGTTAGAACAATGTCAAATATTAAATGAAAAAGAATACCATGAAGCTGAAGAAAAATATGGTAGAGGTTCATTTAAAGCAAAAATGGGTGCAGAAGCACTTCAAGAATTACTACAAAAAATTGATGTTGAAAAATTATCTAAAGAAATAAGAAAAGAATTAGAAAAAGCAAGTGAACAAAAAAGAGTTAAACTTGTAAAAAGATTAGATACAGTAGAAGCATTTAGATTGTCTGGAAATAAACCAGAATGGATGATAATGAATGTAGTACCTGTTATTCCGCCAGATTTAAGACCAATGGTTCAATTAGATGGTGGTAGATTTGCAACATCAGATTTAAATGATTTATATAGAAGAGTTATTAATAGAAATAACAGATTAAAAAGATTATTAGAATTAGGAGCACCAGAAATAATTGTAAGAAATGAAAAAAGAATGTTACAAGAATCAGTAGATGCCCTAATAGATAATGGTAGACGTGGAAGACCTGTAACAGGAGCAGGAAACAGACCATTAAAATCTTTATCAGATATGCTTAAAGGAAAACAAGGTAGATTCCGTCAGAACTTACTTGGAAAACGTGTTGACTATTCTGGACGTTCTGTTATCGTAGTAGGACCAGAACTCCAAATTTATCAATGTGGGCTTCCAAAAGAAATGGCTGTTGAATTATTTAAACCATTTGTTATGAGAGAATTAGTAGGTAGAGGAATAGCTCAAAACATTAAAAATGCAAAAAGAATGGTAGAAAGATTAAGACCAGAAGTATGGGGAATATTAGAAGATGTTATAAAAGATCATCCTGTAATGTTAAACCGTGCTCCTACATTACATAGACTTGGTATTCAAAGTTTTGAACCAGTATTAGTAGAAGGAAGAGCAATCAAACTTCACCCATTAGTTTGTGAAGCATTCAATGCTGACTTTGACGGGGATCAAATGGCAGTTCACTTGCCATTATCACCGGAAGCACAAGCAGAATCAAGATATTTAATGTTATCTACAAATAATTTACTTAAACCACAAGATGGTAAGCCAGTTGCTGTACCAAGACTTGATATGATTTTAGGAAGTTACTATTTAACAATGGTACTAGAGGGAGAAAAAGGTGAAGGAAAATACTTTAAAGATCCAGAAGAAGCAATCATGGCATTTGAAAATCATGAAGTTGGAATACATAGCAAAATATATGTAAGAGTTTCTAAAGAAATTGATGGCGAATTAAAAACAGCTAAAATAGAAACGAGTGTTGGAAGAATTATATTCAATCAAGGAATTCCTCAAGATTTAGGATTTATTGATAGAGAAAAAGATCCATTCCAATATGAAATTAGTTTCCCAGTTATGAAAAAATCAATGGGACAAATAATTGAAAGAGTAATAAGTACTCATGGATTAACAGAATCAGCAGCTGTAATAGATTATATAAAGGCATTAGGATTTAAATATTCTACTTTAGCAGGTATTACCTTCTCAATGGATGATGTAAAAGTGCCAGAAGCTAAAAAAGGATTATTAGCTGATGCAGATGAAAAAGTATCAACAATAAGAAAACAATATGCTAGAGGACTTATTACAAATGATGAAAGATATAATGCTGTAATCAATGTTTGGGAAGATACAACTAAAAAAGTAAGTAATGCAATGGAAGAAAACTTTGATGAGTTAAACCCAATATACATGATGGTTAAATCTGGAGCCCGTGGTAATATGAACCAATTAAGACAAATTGCTGGTATCCGTGGACTTATGGCAAGTACAACAGGTAAAGCGGTAGAGATTCCTATTAAATCATCATTTGCAGAAGGTCTAGATGCGTTGGAATACTTTATTTCAGCCCATGGTGCTCGTAAAGGACTTTCAGATACAGCTTTAAGAACAGCTGACTCTGGATACTTAACAAGAAGATTAGTTGATGTTTCTCAAGATATAATAGTTAGAGAACATGATTGTGGAACAGAAGAAGGAATTATAGTTTATGACATAAAAGATGGAAATCAAATAATAGAAAAAATGCGAGAAAGACTTGTAGGAAGATATCCAGTTAAAGATGTTATTGATCCACAAACAAAAGAATTAATTGTTGATACTAATACAATGATTAATGAAGAAATTGCAGATAAAATAGTTGCTTCACGAATTGAAAAATTAGAAGTTCGTTCAGTTCTAGGATGTAGATCAAAACATGGTGTTTGTCAAAAATGTTATGGTATGGGATTAGCAAGAAGAGATTTAGTATCTGTTGGAGAATCAGTAGGTATAATAGCTGCTCAATCAATTGGTGAGCCAGGTACACAGCTTACAATGAGAACAATACACTCTGGTGGTGTTGCAGGTGTTGCAGATATTACACAAGGTCTTCCAAGGGTTGAAGAATTATTTGAAGCTAGAAAACCAAAGGGACTTGCAATTATTTCTGAAATTGATGGTAAGGTTAAAATTAAAGAAACAAAGAAGAAAAAAGAAGTTATTGTTACAAGCAAAGATAATTCTAAAACATACACAATACCATTTGGTTCAAAAATGAAGGTAAAAGATGGAGATATGGTAGAAGCAGGTCAAGCATTAATAGAAGGATCTATAAATCCGGCTGAAATACTTGAGATAAAAGGACCAGAAGGAGTTTACGAATACTTAATTTCAGAAGTACAAAAAGTTTATAGAAACCAAGGTGTTGATATAAATGATAAACATATCGAAGTTATTGGAAGACAAATGCTTAAGAAAGTTAGAGTTGAAGATAATGCAGATACAGATATGTTCCCAGGTTCTTTAGTAGATATGTATGAATTTGAAGACAAAAATAATGAAGTACTAGCAGAAGGAAAACGTCCTGCAACTGGTAAAAGAGTATTACTAGGTATTACAAAAGCATCTCTTGCGACAGACAGTTTCTTATCAGCAGCATCATTCCAAGAAACAACAAGAGTTTTAACAGATGCAGCTGTAAAAGGTAAAGTAGATGACCTAATTGGATTAAAAGAAAATGTTATCATTGGTAAATTAATTCCGGCAGGTACTGGTATGCAAAAATATCAAAAAATTCATATAAACACAGAACAAGAATTAGAAGAAACATCTGATACTGAAGAATCAGCAGAATAAATGGAAATGGGCAATTGGGGACAATCCATTTGTACCCATAATTCTAAAAAGCACACTTTCAAGTGTGCTTTTTAGATACTTAAAATTCTATTTTTGTTTTAATTTACCACATACACTACATCTATTTGTTATAATACAGCAATTATGACATATTTTGGCAGATGAGGAAGCTTTAAATTCTTTATTACAAAAAATTCATTTTCTTTTTGTTATATCTGTTGTCATCGGTTCATTAATTTTACATGTATTTATTGTTCCAAATATTATATTTCCTTTAGCTTTAATTAATTCTGCATTATTTATAGGTAATAAATACCATACTGTTACAGCTAAAACAATGATAACTATAAGAATAAATATTAATACTTTAATGGATTTTTTCATAATTTAACCTCATTTTTTATTTAATTGTATCATTAACCGAAATATTATTCAACCAGGGATATTAAAAAATGCAAAGACGTTTAATTAATTATTGAAAATACAATTAAATTATGTTAATATATAAATGGTTTATATCTAAATATTTACAATCTTTATGGCAATTCGCCAAAATTTCAAAAATTATATTAAAAATCAAATTAGAAAGAAGTGATGCATATCGCAAAATTATTAAACCCAAAACTTGACTATGTATTTAAGAGAATATTTGGTTCAAACGGAAGTGAAGAAATAACTAAAGATTTTCTTAGAGCTGTAACAAAAGAAAATATTACTAAAATAAAATTAGATTGTAATCCAATAACTGAAAAAGATTTGTATGATGATAAACTAGGTATATTAGACATAAAAGCAAAGCTAAATAATAATATTAATTGTAATATTGAATTACAATTAGTTGATAAGAAAAATATAGAAAAAAGATTATTATTTTATTGGAGTAAGATGTACACGAGTAGTATAAAAAAAGGAGAAGATTTTGATAAATTACAAAAAGGAATAGTAGTCTTAATATCTGATTATAATTTAGATAATTTGAAACAAAATGATAATTATATTACAAAATGGCAAATACGAGAAGAAAAAACTCCCAAATTAATATTGACAGATGTATTAGAAATATATATAATAGAGTTAAGAAAAGTAAGCAAAGACAATAAAGAAAATAGTTCTTTAAAAGCTTGGCTTGAATTTATAAATAATCCAGAGGTGAAATCAAAGATGGGAGATAGAGAAGAGTTAATAAAAGCAAGAGAGATATTAGAAGATATGAGCAGAACAAAAAGAGAAAGATATTTAGCTGAATTAAGAGAAAAATACATCATGGATAAACATGCAATCCACGCTGCTGGATATGATAAAGGATTAGAGCAGGGACTGCAAGAAGGGCTACAAGAAGGATTAGAACAGGGATTACCAGAAGGATTAAAGCAAGCAGCAAAAAAATTAAAAGATGAAGATGTAGATATTAAACTTATTATGAAAGCTACTGGATTAACTGAAGAAGAAATAAAAAATTTATAATTCAATAATTATTTGGATATAGACTAAATAGTATGCATTTTAAAATATACAAGGTGCATACTATTTTTATTATAAATGCATTTAATTGTTATACTTTAAAATCTTGACAAATAGCCCATTTGCTAGTAAAATATAATAGAATAAATGTAAGGAGATGTTATATGCAAAATAACAACAGAAAAATGTTAGAAAATCTAGTTTCTAGAACAAAGATATATCTAGCAATAATATTAATTTTATTAATTATTTTAAGCGTTCAAAATATTAAATACATAATTCCTTCTATAATTGTATATGCAGCTATAGTAGGATATACATACTATGCGAATAGAAAAAGAAAAAGTGAAATATCTGAAACTTTGCAAGATTTAACTTTAACAGTTGATTCAGCCGCTAAAACAAGCTTAATAAATTCTCCATTTCCATTAATTATATTTGAAACAGATGGAAATGTAATTTGGAGAAGTTCAAGGTATATTTCAGAATTTGCTGATATTGATATGAATTCATATATAAATGAATTAAGTAGTGAAATAAAAAAAGAAATAAAAACAAGAAAAAAAGAAGACAATATAAAAAACAGTAAGGATATAAATAGAGAAATTACTATTGAAAATAAGAATTATAAAATATTTGGTAGATATGTTCATGTGAAAAATAGAGACAAAAAAAGTAATGAATATATGATAATTTTATATTTTATAGATGAAACTGAAAATGTCAAATTACAAAAAGAATACAAAGATTCTAAATCATGTGTTGGAATAATTATGGTAGATAATTATGAAGAGATAATTAGAAGCATAGACAGTAGTGAAAAACCAATAGTTACAGCTGAAATTGACAAAAAAATATATGAATGGGCAAATCAAACAAATGGAGTATTAATTAAATCAGATAGAGATAGATATGTATACTTATTTGAACAAAGATATTTAGAAGATGTAAAAGAAGATAAATTTAGTATTTTGGATAAGATAAAAGAAATTAATACTAAAGAAAAAGTACAATTCACATTAAGTATTGCAGTATCAAATGAAGGACAAACTGATAAAGAAAAATATGAATCTGCTCAAACTGCTATGGATGTTGTATTAGGACGTGGTGGAGATCAAGCTGTTATTAGAGAAAATGAAATATATAAATTCTTTGGAGGAAGAGTAGAAGAAGTAGAAAAAAGAACTAAAGTTAAAGCAAGAGTTGTAGCACATGCTTTAGAAAAATTAATAAAAGAATCTAAAAAAGTAATGATAATGGGACATAACAACCCAGATATGGACAGTATAGGTTCTTGTTTAGGAATCTATAGACTTTCTAAAGCATTAAATACAAATGCATATATAGTTGTTAGTGACGCAGCAGAATCAATAAGTGCATTTAAGGAAGAAATGGATAGAAATCCAGAATATGAAGATATAGTAATCAATAAAGAAGTAGCCTTAGAAAATGTTGATGAAGATACATTATTAGTTGTTGTAGATACTCATAAAACCAACTATGTGGATGCACCAGAATTATTAGATAAGGTTCAAAATATAGTTATAATTGATCACCATAGAAGAAGTACAGATTATATAGAAAATGCAACATTAATGTTCCAAGAAGTTTATGCTTCTTCAGCAGCAGAATTAGTTACAGAATTACTTCAATATGCAGAAGCAAAAGTTGATTTAAAAACAATTGAAGCAGAAAGCTTATATGCAGGAATAATGATGGATACAAAGAACTTTACATTTAAAACAGGTGTAAGAACATTTGAAGCAGCTGCATATTTACGTAGATGTGGAATTGATATAATAAGAGTAAAAAAATGGTTCCAAAGTGATCTAAAAAGCTTTAATACAATAGCAGGAATAGTAAAAAAAGCAGAAGTTGTAAATGATACAATTGCAATATCAACATATGAAAAGAAAACAAAAGATGCAAGTATAATTTGTGCAAAAGCAGCAGATGAGTTATTAACAATTAGTGATATAACAGCATCATTTGTACTGGGAAAATTAGGTGACAAAGTATGTATTAGTGGACGTTCAATAGGTGATATAAATGTTCAAGTAATTCTTGAAAAACTAGGTGGTGGAGGTCATATTACCTTAGCAGGTGCACAAGTAGAGGGTATGACTGTAGAAGAAACAAAACAAGAGTTAATAAATAGAATTAATGAGTATTTTGCAGAAATAGAGAATTAGTTGGTTAATACTCAGCTATTTTAAACAAGATTGTCCTGCTTAATCGTGATAGTTTATAAAAATTTTTCCATTCGCCCCATTCTAATTATTTCATCAAAAGTTTTTCAAACTTTTGGAAATAATTGAACGGTCACCCACGGATCATTACAAAATTTTTATAAACCACCACTTGCGCGGACTTAAAGTTTTATTAAGCTGAGTATTAACCAATGACAAAAGAGGAGAAAAGGATATGAAAATATTAAGAAAATTAAGTGAAGAAAAAGGTTCAATTACAATGACAGTAGTGGCAGCAATGTTATTTATAACAT
>Ga0326514_10002021_pt1 | contig 13005 bp, 8 predicted proteins | sample 3_2548_0518_D_FD_203653 | JGI IMG/M metagenome (GOLD analysis project Ga0326514, IMG submission 203653) | Bovine rumen microbial communities from UC Davis, California, United States - 3_2548_0518 | ecosystem: Host-associated > Mammals > Digestive system > Stomach > Rumen | place: USA: California...
CGGATCGTTTACAATCACACTATAACACAAACATACATTAATGGATGTAATAAACTGAAGGTCTTGTTCCCATGATGAAAATTTCCAAACTCGGCGTGCTGATCCTCGCTGCGGCCGCAGCAGTGTCAGTAACCGGCTGCGATCTGTTCGGAAAGAAATCCGAAGCTCCTGCCCAGCAGGCCCAGCAGCTCCTTCCCGTCGGCTGCATAGCGGCCATAACCGCTGATGTGCCTGACGTCTCAACGATTACCGGACGCACCAGCGCCTACAAGGAGTCAGAGGTACGTCCCCAGGTTTCCGGAATAATCCAGAAGCGCATGTTCACCGAAGGATCATTCGTCAAGAAGGGAACGCAGCTCTATCAGATCGACCCCAGGACCTATGAGGCCGCAGTAGACTCCGCAAAGGCAGCACTCGCGCAGGCCGAGGCAAATGAGTATTCGGCAAAGGCACGCGCCGAGCGCTACAAGAAGCTCATCAGCTCCAAGGCAATCAGCGAGCAGGATCTCGATGACGCAGTGGCGGCGCAGAAGTCCGCCGCCGCCCAGGTTCTCTCCGCCAAGGCCGCGCTCAAGGACGCCAAGATCAACCTTGAGTACACCAGGGTCTACGCTCCTATTTCCGGCATCATCGGTAAGTCCTCGGTAACCGAGGGCGCCCTTGTTACAGCAAACCAGGGCTCAGCGCTCGCAATCATCCAGCAGATCGATCCCATGTATGTTGATCTCGGTCAGTCGGACGTTGACCTAAGGAACTTCAAGCAGGCCGTCAAGGCAGGCAAGATCAAGCTTGACAGCAAGAACCGCGCGGCAATCCAGATTTACTTCGAGGACGGCGCTCTCTACCCTGTCCCCGGCTACCTGGACTTCACCGGCGTTGACGTCAACAAGAGCACCGGCATGGTAACCGTCCGCGCCACCGTTGACAACAAGGACGGGCTCCTGCTTCCCGGAATGTTCATGAGGGCAAGGCTCGTGCAGGGCGAGATTGACGACGCGGTACTCATCCCCCAGGTTGCCGCCATCAGGGGCAACAAGGGAGAGGTTTCCGTATACCGCATCGAGGAGGGCGACAAGTACTATTCAGTTCCCGTTACCCTCGGACGCGAGTACGGCAACGCCTACGTGGTAACGAGCGGCCTCAAGGAAGGGGATCTTGTAGCCATCGACAATATCCAGAAGCTCCAGCTGTTCCTGCAGCCCGGAACTCCGGTAAAGCCTGAGAAGCAGGAGTTCAAGATTGACTTTACCGGAACCGATGACGATCCCGCTCTTCTCAACGCAGCCGCCGCTGATGGAACCAAGGCCGGCAGTGAAAAGGCTTCAAAGTAAGGAAGCAGGCAAAGCAGATGCTATCTAAATTCTTTATAAACAGGCCGATTTTCGCATGGGTTATCGCCATCGTCATCATGATGGCAGGAGCTCTCGCAATTTCGGGACTGCCCGTGAGCATGTACCCGACCATCGCGCCTCCTTCAGTAAGTATCAGAGCTACCTACTCGGGAGCATCGGCCGAGACCGTGTCAAACACCGTCACCCAGATTATCGAGCAGAACATGACCGGCCTTGACGGCTACATGTACATGAACTCGGAGTCTGACAGCGACGGCGGCGCGCATGTGACCATCACCTTCGAGGCCGGAACCGATCCTGATATCGCCCAGGTCCAGGTGCAGAACAAGCTGCAGCAGGCCACGACCCAGCTGCCTCAGGAAGTGCAGCAGTACGGAATCACCGTGCAAAAGTCCACTTCCTCATTCCTGATGGGCGTTGCGCTCATCTCCCCGAACAACAAGTACGAGTCTGGCGACCTTGCGGACTACGTGGTCTCGAACTTCAAGGAGCCGATTTCCCGTCTTGACGGCATCGGCGACATCATCGTGTTCGGCGGACAGTACTCGATGAGAGTCTGGCTCAACCCGGACAAGCTGAGCCTCTACGGCATCTCGACCGACGAGGTCAACGCGGCCATCAAGGCGCAGAACGCCCAGGTAACCTACGGCGCCCTCGGCGGCGCGCCCTCAGTCGAGGCGCAGAAGTACAACTTCACCATCGTCGGACAGTCGCGTCTCAACACGCCTGAGCAGTTCCGGAACATCGTCCTCCGCGGCGACGCTGACGGACACATCATCAGGCTCAAGGATGTTGCCCGCGTCGAGATGGGAATCGAGCAGTACTCGACTACCGCCTTCGTTGACCACAAGAACGCATCCGGCCTCGGCATAATGCTCAGCACCGGCGCCAACGCGCTGCAGACCTCAAGGCTGGTGCGCGCCAAGATGGCCGAGTTCGAGAAGGCCCTCCCTGACGGAATGGCAATCGTCTACCCGTTCGACACGACACCGTTCATCACCGTGTCGATCAACTCGGTTACCCATACGCTCTATGAGGCAATCATCCTCGTATTCATCATCATGTACCTGTTCCTGCAGAACCTGCGCGCCACGATCATTCCGACCATAGCGGTGCCTGTCGTGCTGCTCGGAACGTTCGCGATAATGTATGCCGCAGGATTCTCCATCAACACCCTCACCATGTTCGGACTGGTGCTCGCGATAGGACTCCTGGTCGATGACGCGATAGTCGTCGTCGAGAACGTCGAGCGAGTCATGACGACCGAGAACCTTACGGGGCGCGAGGCCACCATCAAGTCGATGAACGAGATCACCGGCGCCCTCATCGGCATCGCCATGGTGCTCTCCGCTGTGTTCATCCCGATGGCCTTCTTCGGCGGCTCGACCGGTGTCATCTACCGCCAGTTCTCCATAACCATCGTCTCCGCGATGGCGCTCTCGGTATTCATCGCGCTTACCCTTACCCCCTCGCTCTGCGCGAGCATGCTCAGGGGCAAGAAGGATGAGGAGCTTGCCGCAATAGAGGAGGCTGAGGAGGAGGCTGCCGATCCGAGGCTCATCGAGAAGAGGAAGAAGGGCGCCCTCAGGAAGGCCTTCGAGAAGATCACCGATATCCTGCTCTCGCCTGTCTTCAATCTCTTCAACAGGTTCTTCACCTGGATGACCGAGTCATACGAGAACCACGTCAGGGAGGTCGTTCACCACCTGCCGAGGTACTTCCTCTACTACGCGGTCATCTGCGCAGTGCTGGTCTGGGGCTTCATGAAGCTTCCCTCATCCTTCCTCCCCGAGGAGGACCAGGGCACCATGTTCACCATGATCACCCTGCCCGCCGGCGGCACCATTGAGCAGAACAAGAAAATTGCCGGCATGGTGACCGACCTGATGCGCGAGGGACACGAGGACGTCATCGAGCAGGTCATGGCCGTCATCGGCTGGTCATTCTCCGGCGTCGGACAGAACAACTCCATGTTCTTCGTCAAGCTCAAGGACTGGTCAGAGCGTGAGGGCTACGAGAAGACCGTATACAACCTCATCAAGGAGACCTCCCCGAAGCTCGGCGCTGTCAGGGACGCTCTCGCTTACTGCTTCAATATTCCGGCAATACCTGAGCTCGGAACCGCGCAGGGCTTCGACATGTTCCTTGAGGACCGCGGCGGATACGGCCACGAGGAGCTCATCAAGGCAAGAAACAAGATCCTTGCCGCCTCCAGGAACAGCGAGATCATCGAGAACGTCCGCGCCAACGGACTTGACGATACCCCTCAGCTCAGGATCAACACCGACTACCAGAAGGCTGCGGCGCTCGGCGTAACAGCATCGGCAATCAACAGCACCATGTCAACCGCGTGGGGCTCGTCCTACACTGATGACTTCGTTGACCGCGGCAGGGTAAAGAAGGTAATGGTCCAGGCCGACAAGCAGTTCAGATCAAGAGAGCTTGACCTCAACAAGTGGTACGTTCCCAACACCAAGGGCGAGATGGTTCCGTTCAGCGCCTTCGCCACCAAGGAATGGACCTACGGCTCGCCGCGTCTCGAGCGCTTCAACGCCTTCCCGGCAGTCGAGATCACCGGACAGCCGAAGACCGGACACTCCACCGGTGAGGCGATGGATGAGATCGTCCGCCTCGCCAAGCAGCTCCCGAACGGCTATGAGGTTGAGTGGACCGGCACCTCGTTCCAGGAGAAGCAGTCTGGCGATCAGGCTCCGTTCCTGTACGCCATCTCCCTCGTCGTCGTGTTCCTGAGCCTTGCCGCCCTCTATGAGAGCTGGAGCATCCCGTTCGCGGTAATGCTGGTTGTGCCACTCGGAGTCTGCGGATCGGTTATCGCAGCCATGATTACCCAGTGGTGGGCGCAGTTCGTCAACCCGAACATCCACTCGGTATACAACGACGTGTACTTCCAGGTAGGACTGCTGACCACCATCGGACTTTCCGCGAAGAACGCAATACTGATAGTCGAGTTCGCGAAGGACATCTATGACAGCGGCGCCAAGCTTACCGACGCGGTTGTAAAGGCCGCAAGGATAAGACTCCGCCCGATCCTGATGACCTCGCTCGCCTTCATCTTCGGTGTGCTCCCGCTTGCCCTCAGCTCAGGCGCAGGCTCGAACAGCCAGAATGAGATCGGAATCTGCGTTATCGGCGGAATGCTGAGCGCAACGCTTCTTGCGATAGTGTTCGTCCCGGTATTCTTCGTGTTCGTCATGCGCTACTGCACCAAATACATCCCCAAGCAGGTAAGAGAGGCTCACGCCAAGAAGCTTGCGGCAAAGACAGGAGGAATCCAGAATGTTTAAGGCTTTCAGGCTTACCGCCGCTGCGGCGGTAACCGCTGCGGCCCTCATCTCAGGCTGCTCGCTTGCGCCTGACTATGAGAGGCCGTCCATGCCGGAGGGCGCCTTCTGGTCCGGCGACACGGCCGCAGGCATCCCTGACTGGCAGAAGCAGTTCAGCAGCGCTGAGCTCAGCCGCCTTATTGACCAGGCGCTGAAGACCAACCGCGACCTGAAGCTTGCCATCCTGAACGTCGCCGCCTATGAGGCTAAGTACCGCATCACGAGGGCTGATCTCCTGCCCTCGCTCAACGGCGCTGCAGGATCGACCCGCTCCAAGGTCTCGGACTCCCAGTCCAACATGACCAACATCTACTCGACACAGTACAATGTCGGGCTCAATGTCGGGTGGGAGCTTGATTTCTTCGGCAAGATCAGGAACCAGAAGGAGGCTGCCGTAGAGCAGTACCTCGCCGAGCAGGAGAACAGGAAGTCAGCACAGATGAGCATCATCGCGGCTGTCGCTGACGCCTATTACACACTGGTCGCTGACAGGAACCTCCTTGAGATCAGCAAGAGGACCCTTAAGACTGAGGAGGAGAGCAGCGCGCTCGTGAAGCAGCAGCTCGACAGCGGCGCCGTCTCTGACCTGACCTATGTCCAGGCCCAGACCGCGGTTGACCAGGCAAGGATCAACACCGCGAACTACGAGAGGCTGGTGAGCATCGATCTCTCCTCCCTGTCCGTACTGGTCGGAGCCGAGATCCCGTCTGACACCGGAAGCAGCGTCAGTCTCCTTGATCTGTCGCTCCCCGCATTCCCGGTTGCGGCTCCGTCATCGCTCCTCGAGAGGCGTCCTGACATCATGGCCGCAGAGCATAACCTCAGGGCAGCCAACGCCTCGATTGGCGCGGCGCGCGCGGCCTTCTTCCCTTCGATCAGCCTTAATGCGGGCGTCGGCTCCATCTCCCCGGAGATGAACGAGCTCTTCGGCACCTCGAGAAACGGCTACTGGTCAATCGGGCCTGCCATCACGGTTCCGATCTTCAACGGAGGAAGGCTCAAGGGCTCGCTTGATCTCGCCAAGATCCAGAAGGAAGCTGCCGTAGTAACCTATCAGAAGACCATCAGGGACGCATTCAAGGAGGTCTATGACTCCATCGTCTCCCAGAAGGCCTACACTGATCAGTTCAATGCGGCAAGCAGCCTCAGGAAGTCAACCGAGAGGTACTTCAACCTGGCTGACACCCGCTACAGAAACGGTGTAGACAGCTACCTCACCAGGCTTGACGCGGAAAGGGCGTTCTTCTCCGCGCAGACCGGCGAGATCGGCACCAAGCTTGCCCAGCTCATCAACGACGTGACCCTTTACAAGGCTCTGGGCGGCGGCTGGCATCAGGGTGATGACGCATCAGCAAAGGAGATCAGGAAGAAGCTCTGATCCTGCTGTCTTCTCTGCTGAACAGGTCCGGCGGGGCTCTGCCCCGCCGGGCTTTTTTGTTTTAAATGAGGCCTTATCAGCAGGCAGTCTATAATTGGCCGCATTCAAGCAGACAAGGAGCAGCATGCCTGACAGCAGCACAAAGCCTCCCGTAAGGAGGTTCAGCACAGAGGAAGGTGAGTACCTGGTGCAGGACGAGGTGTTCCTGAGGAACGACGGGAGCACGGATAAAACAGTTACCACCGCCCTCACCTTCAGGGATTTCCTAACCGGCAGGACCGTTCCTCTGAGGCTCCGCCGGATCCCGGAGCAGAGGGCGGCCGTAACGGTGAGCGCTGAGGAGCGGAAGCTTGACTCCGTATTCATGAGGGAGGCGCTGCTCCTTGCACGCGAGGCTTTTGACGGTAGCGAGGTGCCTGTCGGAGCTGTAGTGGTTAAGGACGGGAAAATCATATCCCGCGGGCGCAACCGTGTCATGGAGCTCCCCGATCCGACCGCGCACGCCGAGGTGCTCGCCATCCGTGACGCGGCGAGAGTGCTTCACACCATGCGGCTCACCGGCTGCACGCTCTACACGACGCTGGAGCCCTGCTACATGTGCGCGGGTGCGCTGGTGCACTCGAGGGTTGACCGGATAGTGTTCGGAGCGGCGGATCCCAGAACCGGATCCTGCGGCTCGGTCTTCACCATCGCGGGAAGCCCTCTCGTGAACCACCGCTTCAGGGACATCACCGGAGGCGTCATGGCAGAGGAGTGCGGCAGGATCCTGCAGGAGTTCTTTGAGTCAAGAAGGCATGGGAGGCCTGGCTGAGCCTCCAAGCCGACCTCAGAGAGTGAAGTCCTCTCCGTCCTGAAGCGGGAGCACTCTGAATCCCTCAAGGAGCTCAGCGCACTTCTCCGGGCTTGAGGTGTGAACCGGCAGCACTGCGCGCGGCGAGAGAAACTCAGCAAACTCCCTGAGCTCTGCGGGATGCGCGTGTCCGCTCACATGCATCACATGGAACCTCGGATCCTCGCGGAACGCACTGTTCATATGGGCAAGGTTCCCCGGCCATTCCGTGAATACCAGCTCGGCAGAGGGGATCATCCCTGAGAGGATTCTGAAGTCCTCGAATGAGGAAGTGAAGATCAGATCGCCAGCCCTCACATCCGAAAAGAGGCTGCTGTCATAAGTCTCCGGGATGGAGAGATTGCTGTAGAACGCTGCGGGAGGCGCATCGTCCGCTGCAGCCTCGTCAATGACGCGCTTCTCCGCCCAGGAGACGAACACCCGCCCTCCCCTGTCCCTCACCAGCCCCGAGAGCCCCGCGATGCGGTCGATGTTGATGATGGAGCAGAAGAGGATCACCGGGGACTTCCCGAGGAACTCCAGAACGCTTTTCTCTAGTGTCCTCTCGGACGGGACATAGGTCGAGTACTCCTCGGCGCGCCCGGCGCAGGTCGCCTCGGTGATGAGGAGATCAACGCCGCCGCGCAGAGGCTCAAGCCCTGAGAGCAGCTCACTGCGGAGCAGGCCGTGAAGCCTGAAGTCTCCTGTGTAGAGCAGCCTCTTCCCGTCAGCCTCCACGAGGAACATCTCCGAGCGGTAGGTGCCGTGATCAGAAAGAAACGGAGTGACAGTGATGTCACCGAACGCGATCTTCGCTCCAAGCGGAGGCAAGGCCTTCATTTTACCTGCCGCTACGGCCTCGGGGCGACCGGTAACCTCGCTGTAGGTGCGGTAGATATTGCCGGCAATCCGGTCCATGTACACCGGGACTCCCGGGAGGATCGTATGGATGAGGCCTGCGTGATCCTTGTGGGAATGGCTGATGAGGACTCCCAGCACTCCGGGCTTTCCTCTCGTGATGCCGTCAGCGGCAATTGCCCTGCCGCCGTTCACCGCGAACTCCGCGCCGAAATCAAGGACAATGGCAGAGCCGCTGTCCGATGTGACCTTTACCGCGTTTCCGCCGAACTGATGGGTTCCCCTGATTACATTGATCTTCATATAATGAGCCGCCTGACTGTCTGCCCCGGTGCGCCGCTCCCTGATGCTTACCGGAGCGCGCGCTGAATGCCATACGGCATGATACCATCAGACGCGTGCTGAAATAAGTGCACTGCGGTAAAGCTCAGGTAACGGATCAGCCTCCGCTCTGCAGGAACTCCTTAAGGAGCATGCTGACGTTCTTCGCCTCGGCCATCTTCTCGTCCTCGGTCTTGGGGCGGGTCTCGTTGTGGATATCGAGATCCTCCGCGGGGAGCTCAGAGATGAACCGGCTTTCCTGGAGCTTTGCATTGCCCTGCGATCCCCTTCTGTTCCTCACCTCCATCAGGTTGAGCTCACGCATGGCACGGGTGATCCCAACGTAGCAGAGGCGCCTCTCCTCAGTTACATCCTTATTGTCAATGGCGCTCTGGTGGGGAAGCACGCCCTCCTCCATTCCGACAATGTAGACATAGGGAAACTCCAGCCCCTTTGACGCGTGGAGCGTCATCAGCTGCACCTGGTCGAGCTCCTCGTCATCCTCGCCGAGGCTCGAGTGCTCGAGCATGTCGCGGGTGCAGAGCGAGTGGACCGAGGCCTCAAAGCTCTGCGGTTCAAGGTGCTCGCGCGGATTGCCGTCAAGCTTCTCGGTAAGCCAGGAGACCAGCTGCTCCACGTTCCTCATCCTGATGCCGGCGATGTCCTCGCTCTTTGAGCTTGCCGAGAGATAGGCGCCGTAGCCCAGATCATCAGCGAGGGACTCGGCCATGCCCCTCGCGTCATCCTCGGCCTGCGAGGTCCTGTCGCTGATGAACTCACAGAACTCACCGAGCGACCTGAAGGTGCCTGCGCCTACCTCCTTCTGGAACAGGGCGGACTGCGCGGCGTCAAACATCGACATGCCGTGCTTCCTCGCGAAGATGCCGAGCTTCTCCGTCGTCGCCGCGCCGATGTCTCGCCTCGGGGTGTTAACCACCCTGAGGAAGGCGTTGTCATCGTCATGGTTCAGGATCAGCCTGAAATAGGAGAGGAAGTCCTTCACCTCAGAGCGGTCAAAGAACGAGACGCTCCCCGAGATGCGGTAGGGGATCCTGTTCCTCACGAAAGCCTTCTCGATGACTCTCGAGAGATGGCTGCTCCGGTAGAGCACGGCATAGTCCTTCCAGCGCGCGTGGTGCATGTAGGTGCTCCCCAGGATCTCGCCAGAGAGGAGCTCGGCCTGCCGCTCGTCATCCTTAGTTACGAACACGTTCACCTTGGGCCCGAAATCGGCTGACGAGAAGAGCTTCTTCCCGAAGGTGTGGCTGTTTGCCGAGATAAGGGCATTGGCGCACTTCAGGATCCTGCCTGTCGAGCGGTAGTTCTGCTCGAGCTTGATTACCTTCGTCTGAGGGAAGTCCCTGATGAGGAGATCGATGTTCTCCGGCCTTGCGCCTCTCCAGGAGTAGATAGACTGGTCATCATCGCCCACGACCGTGAACGCCTGCCTCTCCCCCGCGAGGAGCTTGAGGAGCTCGTACTGGCAGGAGTTGGTGTCCTGGTACTCGTCAACCAGGATGTAGCGGAGCCTCCTCTGCCACCTGGCGAGGACGTCAGGATGGCTCCTGAAGAAGATGACCGGGAGATAAATGAGATCATCAAGATCAAGCGCCCCGTACGACTGCATCATCGCCGCGTAGCGGGAGTAGACCCTTGAGGCGAGAATGCCTGAGGCATCCTCTGCCCTTGCCTGTGAGTCCTCCGGCTCGACCATGTCCATCTTGCACGAGGAGATGAAGCTGAGGAGCCTCTCCACGTCGTCCTTTGAGAAGTCATCGGAGTCGGCGGAGGGCATGATCTCGCTAAGAATGGACCTCACCAGGATCTCCTTGTCGCGCTCGTCAAAGAGCATGAAGTTGCTCCTGAGCCCGATGCGGCTGCTCTCAGTCCTGATGATCCTGAGGCCAAGCGAGTGGAACGTCGTTACGATGAGCCCCTCCGCAGCCTCCGGCGAGACGCTCCGGAATACTCTCTCCTTCATCTCGCGAGCCGCCTTGTTGGTGAAGGTAACGGCCGCAACCGAGTAGCCGGGATAGCCGCAGGTGTCGAGAAGGTACTCTATCTTGCTGGTGATTACCCTGGTCTTGCCGGATCCCGCGCCTGCAATCACCAGGCACGGGCCGGAGATGTACTTCACCGCCTCAAGCTGTCTCTCATTAAGGTTCATCTGAGCCCTCCGCTTCCGGTACACGCCATTTGAGCACTGCGTCATGCCTGCCGGCCTCATCAATAATGACGCTTCTCACCTCTGATTGTACCGGAACGGCGATGGCGGCAGTGAGCTCCTCTGTCTCGCAGAGAAGCACGAGAGGATGGCTACCACAGCCGTCAGCAGAGACGTAGAAGCTCACGGGATCGACCGTGATCCTGGAGAAATCCTGTATACCGCCGCCGGTCAATTTCGACACGGCCTCACGTACTGTCCACAGCCGGAAAAAAGCCCTCTGGCCGTATTTCCTCACATACCCGGCCTCATTCTCTGTGAAGAACCGGTCCGCCACGCCCTGTGCACCTTTCCGGAGACGGATCGCCTCAACGTCCGCCCCGACTGGCTTCTGGGACAGCGTCAACAGAATATGCTCACCGGAGTGTGAAATACTGAAGAAAGGCATATCAGCCCCTGTGAAACAGGGCTTCCCGTACCTGCCGAAGCTGAAGGGAGGAAGGGGATTCCCGGCCGTTGAGCGGAGAAAATCAGCGAGCATTATCCTGGAGGCAAGCCTTTCCCTCCGGAATTTCTCACTTTTCCCGATAAGCTCCTCCGCATGGTGGACAAGCCTGTGATCATCCGGTGAAAAAGCTGTGACCGCGGAAATGCGGAAGAATGCGGCAAGCACAGAGCCGGAGCTGACCGCGGCGAGATCGCCATCTGTGAAAAGTCTATTGGGCATAGCTGTGGAGAATTGCAAAAAGGCCTGCCGCCAGGGCAGGCCTCATGGGTGAAAAAAGCCTCTCTGCGGAATTATTCCACAGTAACGCTCTTCGCGAGGTTCCTCGGCTGGTCAACATCGGTGCCCTTGATGACCGCGACATGATAGGCAAGGAGCTGCAGGGGAACGGTGAACACCAGCGGGGTGTTGATGCTGTTGACCTTCGGCATCTTGATGATGTGGCAGGTCGGAGTGCCGGTTACGGCGCTCTCGTCGTCAGCGAAGACATAGAGCTCGCCGCCCCTTGCCCTTACTGACTCGATGTTGGACTTGAGCTTCTCGAGGAGCTCGTCAGAGGGAGCGACGACTACGACCGGCATGTTGGAGTCAATGAGCGCGATGGGGCCGTGCTTGAGCTCGCCGGAGGCGTAGCCCTCGGCATGGATATAGCTTATTTCCTTGAGCTTCAGCGCGCCCTCGAGGGCGATGGGGAAGTGGACTCCCCTGCCGAGGAAGAGGCAGCTCGGCTTCTGCAGGAACCTGGCGGCCATTGACTCGGTGGTGCCATCGAGGCTCAGGGCCTTCTCGATGTCTGAAGGCAGGGACTTCAGCGCCTCGATGAGCTGCTTCTCCGTGGCCGCGTCAAGGTGGCCGTTCGCGGATCCGAGAGCGCCCGTCAGCATCATGAGGGCAGCAAGCTGCGTGAGGAAGGCCTTGGTGGAGGCGACGCCGATCTCAACTCCGGCCCTCGTAAGGAAGCAGAGGTCTGACTCACGAACAAGCGTTGAGCCCGGAACGTTGCAGATGGCGGCGACCGACATATAGCCCTGCTTTCTCGCGAGCCTTACCGCTGCGAGCGTGTCGGCGGTCTCTCCGGACTGGGAGATGGCGACGAAGAGGCTGTCCGGCATGGTGACAGACTGGCGGTAGCGGTACTCAGAGGCAATCTCAACGCTGCAGGAGACGCCGGCGTACTTCTCGAGCCAGTACCTCGCGACGAGTCCCGCATGGTAGGAGGTTCCGCAGGCCACAATCTTCACGTGGCGGACCTTCGGGAGGGTAGCGGCTGCGTCATGCCCGAATACAGCCGGCAGGAAATGCTCGCTGCTGAAGCCGCCCTCAACCGTGCGGCGCACGGCCTCTGGCTGCTCATAGATCTCCTTGAGCATGAAATGGCGGTAGCCGCGCTTGTCGATGCTGTCAGTAACGATCTCTGACTCCTGCTCCTCTCTTCTGACCTCGCGGTCCTCGCTGTCAAATATCTTTACAGAGGTCCTCGTGATGTCGGCGGTATCGCCCTCCTCGAGGTAGATGAACCTTCTTGTTACGGGAAGGAGCGCGATCTGGTCGGACGCGACGAAGTTCTCCCCGATGCCAAGTCCGATGACGAGCGGCGAGCCCTTTCTCGCGACGACGAGATGCCCGGGCTCATCTGAGCTGATGAGCGCGGCGCCGTAGGAGCCCCTGATGTCGCGCACCGCGCGCTGCACCGCCTTTATGAGGCTGGGCTCCGTCCTCCTGTAGAAGTTCACCAGGTGGACCATGACCTCGGTGTCGGTGTCGGAGGTGAACTCGTAGCCCTCCTTCTTCAGCATCTCGCGGAGCTCCATGAAGTTCTCGATGATGCCGTTGTGGACAATCGCGATATTGCCGGAGACCTGGGGATGCGCGTTCCTGACGGAAGGCTCGCCGTGGGTTGCCCAGCGGGTATGGGCAATGCCCAGAGGGCCGTTGACCTGCTTCTCGGCAACGAGCTCCGCAAGCTTCTGCACCTTTCCGACGCTTCTCTCGCGCTTCAGCACGCCTCCGGAGACGACAGCAACGCCCGCGGAGTCATAGCCGCGGTATTCAAGCCGCCTCAGTCCCTCAATCAGGATATCCGTTACGTCACGCTGGGCGGTAGCACCGACAATTCCACACATAATTGGTCCTCATCTGAACAATGATTTCATTATCACCTGCAGCAGGATAATTTTCCACAGCACTTTCACGGAATAATAACAGCCGCAGGGGAAAAAGGCTGTACTGCCTGTCACGCATGTGAGGCAGAAAA
>Ga0326514_10002022_pt1 | contig 13004 bp, 9 predicted proteins | sample 3_2548_0518_D_FD_203653 | JGI IMG/M metagenome (GOLD analysis project Ga0326514, IMG submission 203653) | Bovine rumen microbial communities from UC Davis, California, United States - 3_2548_0518 | ecosystem: Host-associated > Mammals > Digestive system > Stomach > Rumen | place: USA: California...
CAAGCCTCCTTCGATTCCAAGTCAATCGTCAGCATGGCTCCAGCCGTCTTGCCGAACTGCCGCTGAGCCAGCTCATAATACGGGTTATCCGGCAGTCCTACATAATTCACTCGCGTGATGCCTGGCACCTCTCTCAAATGCTTCGCCAGCCACAACGCATTCGCAGCTTGCCGCTGATAGCGCACCTCCAGTGTTTCCAGTCCCAGCGTCTGCATATAAGCCGACTGCGGCGTCATATACACACCCAGGTTAATCAGCAAGTCATACTTCACATACTTGTTAATCTTAGGAAATGAGCCATAGTCAATAATCAGACCACCCAGCGACGTGCCACCGCCTGAAATATACTTTGTGCTTGACACTACCTCCACGTCCACACCCAACTCTTTCAGGTTCATCTCCGTAAACGGAATCGCAGTCGAGTCGGCAATCACAGGCACTCCCTTTCGATGGGCAATCTCTGCAATCCCCTTCAAGTCAGCTACCTCCATTTGCGGATTCGTTACAATCTCCAGATACACGCAGCACGTCTGTTCATCGATAGAAGCCTCCACCTCCTCCAGATTCGTCAAGTCTTTCAGTCGGGGCTTCACACCAAAGCGCAGCAGCGTGCCCGAAATCAGCGCCAACGTGTTGCCAAACAAATGGCGGGAAGTCAAGATATTCTTCCCCTGGGCGCTCACAGCCAGCAACGCCGTACTGATGGCAGCCATACCCGAATTAAACGCCGTCACATGCTCTGCCCCCGCCAGAGCCTTCACTCGCTGCTCAAAATTTGTCACCGTCGGGTTCGCAATTCTCGCGTAATCAGGAGCCTTAATGCGGTTGCAGAAAGCATCCGCCATCTCCTGCGCATCCTCAAACTCGAAAGACACATTTGTATAAATAGGAACCGACAGCGAGCCATACACATCAGGTCTCACAAACGGTGTATTGATTGCAATAGTCTGTTTATCCATCTCCACTTGATTTTGAGTGCAAAGTTATGGACATCAAGATAAACATACCAATAAAACACATTTCTTTAGAATATAAAATTACAACAATAGAGAGTATTAGAAAATATATCTACACAAGTAGTTCTTTTAGACGATTCCTTGCGAAGCGACCCAAACAGTACATTGCCGAGCAAGGCACCAAAATCTGCGTAGTCTTGTTGAATTCCATTCAGGAGTATGCCACAATTACAACAGCACTCCATGTCCTGCAAACGGGTTCATGGCTATTGTTTATAATGTTAATCTATAAAAAATGGTATTCATGTAAAAAAAGCGGCCAAATAACACATACATTTCAGCGAATACCCGTATATTTGCAACAGAACGTTAACCTATAACAAAAAACTAATAATATGAACAAAAACGAGAATTTTGTTATCACCATCAATCGTGAGCTAGGTAGCGGCGGACGAACCGTCGGTCGTCTGATAGCAGAGAAATTAGGTGTGCCCTATTTTGACAAGGCGCTTATTCAAGCGCTGCAGAAAGAGTATAACCTCTCTGTTGCAGAAATTGAGAAATTGAAAGGACTTAAGCAAGGCTGGTGGGGCGAAGTGCAACGCATCTTCAGCATCGGCCCCGGCATCACCACTAACTATTATATGCCACCACTAGGGGAAGATCCAGACTACTTGACTACCGACGAGGTGTTCGGGACGGAGACAGCAATTCTGGAGAAACTCGCCACAGAAGGGTCATGCGTCATAGCTGGCCGCAGCGGATTCCATGTATTCCGCAATCACCCCAACCATCTAAGCATTCTCATTCAAGCATCATTGGAGTACCGGCTAGAACGTGTCATGCACAAGCAGAACGTGACCAGGGAAGAGGCCCAGAAAATCATAAAGAAGGTGGATAAGATGCGCGAAAACTACGTCAAGAAATATACGGGTTCCTCCCGCTATGACACACGCAACTATCAACTGGTTATTTCTGCCGACGACAAGACAGAAGAGGAAGTCGCTGACCTCATCTTGAGGTATATAGGCTGACAAATCTTGCGTAGCAATAAAACGACCGAACCATTCAGGTCCCTTGGTTCATAGACCATTGAGAACACGTAGCCGGACTGCGGGGACACCCCTTTTGTAACACTCGCGACAAAATTTGTGTTACAAGTGTAACATAGGCGGTGTAACATTTGTAACACACGGTGTGTTATATTTGTAACACCGGGCGTGTCACAAACGTTACACGGTCTATACGGCATGCATGGCAACAGGCACACATTAGGCCGTCCATGCCGCTTATCCATACCCCAAAAACAAGAAAGATGGCACAGCATAGCTGGTGCCATCTTTCTTGTTTTTATTGTCTGTTTACTAGGCCGAATACACTCTCATTATTATCATTCATGTCCTCACCTATGCTTGGTCGAAAGGCAGACGATAGCCGCAGCCTTCCTGCCAGCGCGAACAGCCATAGGCGGTTTTACCTTTGATGATGTGGCCTTCGTGGCAGACGGGACAAGGCATGCCGATGAGGTCGTCGGGGTTGTGCTGGGCCTTGACTTCCTCGGTAGTCTTCTTGGGGGCAGACTTTTTCTTGGGCTGGAAACCTGCGGGAGCGTTGGAGGATGGAGCTGCTGCCCCGTCAGCCTCGGCGGTCTTGCGGGCTTTCTTCTTTTTCAAGTCTTCCTCGGTGGTGACTGCCACATAGCGGTTGGAGTGGTCGTCGCGGACGGTGTTGATGATGTCGGTAACCATCTGCTTGAGTTCTTCGATGAAGGTCTTGGCGTCGTACTGGTGGCGCTCTATCTCACGGAGCTTCTTCTCCCAGATACCAGTGAGCTCAGCGCTCTTAAGGAGTTCTTCATGAATGATGCCGATGAGTTCCACGCCAGTAGGAGTGGCAACAAGGCTCTTGCGCTCTTTGCGAATGTAGCGGCGCTTGAAGAGGGTCTCGATGATGGCAGCGCGGGTGGAGGGTCGTCCGATGCCGTTTTCTTTCATGGCATCACGCAGTTCTTCGTTGTCCACAAACTTGCCCGCAGTTTCCATTGCCCGAAGCAGGGTAGCTTCGGTATATGGCTTGGGGGGCTGGGTCCATTTTTCCATGAGCATGGGAAGATGGGGACCGCTTTCTGCTTTTCTGAAGACGGGAAGTGAGTGGTCGTCTTCTGCTGCAGCCTCTTCGTCGTCGGAATTCTCGGGGGCGTTCTTCTTGTAGATGACTTTCCATCCTTCGTCGAGGATGGTACGGCCGCTGGTGCGGAAGAGGACGGTGTCTCCGCTGCTTTCTCCCTCAGCGACGGTGTTGAGGGCCACTTCGCCAAAAACGGTGGTGGTCTCGAACTTGCAGTCAGGATAGAACACGGCAATAAAGGCGCGGGTGACAAGGTCGTAGACGCGGCGCTCCATGTCGGTGAGACTGATAGCGGGCACACCTGTAGGAATGATGGCGTGGTGATCGGTCACCTTGGAGGAGTCGAACACTTTCTTGGACTTGGGCAGTTTCTTGCCTTCGAGGGGGGTGGTGTACTGCTCATAGCCTTTGAGTCCACGGAGGGTCTGTGGACATTTGGCATAGATGTCGTCGCTGAGGAAGGTGGTATCGACACGCGGATAGGTGGTGAACTTCTTCTCGTAGAGACTCTGGATGAGCTGAAGGGTCTGTTCGGCTGAATAGCCGAACTTGCGGTTGCAGTCCACCTGCAGAGAGGTGAGGTCATAGAGACGCGGTGGTGCCTCGGTGCCTTTCTTCTTCTGGATGTCGGTGACGGTGAAAGGCTGGTTCTGGATGGCCTGGAGCACAGCCCTTCCCTCTTCTTCAGTCTGGTATTCTATCTGCTTGTAGATAGGTCCTTTACCTTTGAGGGTCTTGCCTTGTTCAGCTGCGGCTTTTACTTCGGCGGCATCTTCTGCCTCGGCTTCTTCGTCATGGGCAATGGCAGTGAACTTGGTGTCTCGATAGAGGGTGGAAAGCACCCAGCTCTGCTTGGGGACGAAATTCTCTATTTCTTGCTGACGCCTCACGATGAGAGCCAAAGTGGGTGTCTGCACACGTCCGATAGAGAGCACCTGCTTCTGCTGCCCATACTTGAGGGTGTAGAGGCGGGTGGCGTTCATGCCGAGGGTCCAGTCGCCAATGGCACGGCAGAGTCCGGCCTCGTAGAGCGACTGGTATTCTATTTGGTCCTTGAGGTTGTTGAAGCCTTCACGGATGGCCTCTTCGGTGAGGGAGGATATCCACAGGCGCTTGACAGGGCATTTGGCTCCTGCCTTCTGCATGACCCAGCGCTGAATGAGTTCTCCTTCCTGCCCGGCATCACCGCAGTTGATAATGGCATCAGCTGCCTGCATAAGTTTCTCGATAACGGCAAACTGGCGCTGCACGCCTTCGTCATCCTTGAGGCGTATGCCGAAGCGGGCTGGAATCATGGGGAGGTCCCACAGGTCCCAGCGCTTCCAACGGTCGAAATATTCATGAGGATTCTTAAGCTCGCACAGGTGACCGAAGGTCCATGTGACTTGGTAGCCATTGCCCTCGATATAGCCCTGTTTTGTTTCTTTGGCACCCAACACGTTAGCGATGTCGCGTGCCACACTTGGTTTCTCCGCTATACAAACAATCATCTCTTCTGCTGGTCGTGCAGCTCCTTGGCCTGCCTCAATATATCGCTGGCAAAAATAAAGTCTTCCAGTTTCTTGTTGGTGGCATCCATGATTTCCTTGTTGCTGCCCTGCCACTCGGCTCGTCCCTCACAAATGAAGGTGATGTTCTCGCCAATGCCCATGACGGAATTCATGTCGTGGGTGTTGACGATAGTGGTGATTTTGTCCTCATGAGTGATGCCTGCAATGAGTTCGTCAATCACGATACTGGTCTTGGGGTCAAGACCCGAGTTGGGCTCGTCGCAAAACAGGTATTTGGGCTGGAGGACGATAGCGCGTGCAATGGCAACTCGTTTCTGCATACCTCCAGAGATTTCACCAGGGAACTTGTTTTCGGCGCCTTGAAGATTGACACGCGCCAGACAGTCGAGTGCCCGACGCTTGCGGTCCTCGTAGGGGTCGTAGGAGAACATATTAAGGGGGAACATGACGTTGTCGAGCACGGTCATAGAGTCGAAGAGTGCTGCGCTCTGGAAAATCATGCCCATTTCGCGGCGCAGGAGTATCTTTTCTTTCTTGGAGAGCGACACGAAGTCGCGGTTGTCATAGTAGATGCTACCTATGGTGGGGGTTAGAAGTCCGACGATATTCTTCATGAGCACAGTCTTTCCGCTACCACTCTGTCCGATGATGAGATTGACCTCGCCATCGCGAAACTCTGCGTTGATATCTTTGAGCACCTCTCTGTCCTCAAAGCTCTTATATAGATGTTCTACTCGTATCATGTCAGCATATTAGTCAAGAAGATGTCAGAGAAAAGGACGAGGATGCTGCTGGTGACAACGGCATCGGTGCTGGACTTGCCTACTTCGACACTGCCTCCCTCAACGGTGTAGCCCTTGTAGGCTGAGACGCTAGTAATGATGAAGCCATAGACAACGGCCTTAATCATACCGCACCAAAAGAACCATTGGTTGAACTGGTAGCGGAAACCCTCGTCAAGTTCGGGCACCGTGGTGGTGCCCATAAGCGAGGTGGCATAGGCCCCCAAAATGCCAGCCGTGACACTGAGAGTGACAAGGATGGGCATGATGGTCATCAAGCCTACAATTTTGGGCAAGATGAGGTAGTTTGCAGAGTTGACACCCATGATATCGAGAGCGTCTATCTGCTGTGTGATGCGCATGGTGCCGATTTCGGAGGCGATGTTGGAGCCAACCTTGCCAGCGAGAATCAAGCACATGATACTGGATGAAAACTCCAAAAGCATGATTTCGCGGGTGGTGTAGCCAACGACCATGCGGGGCATCCACGGACTCTGAATGTTCAATTTGATTTGGAGGCAGATGACGGCTCCAATGAAGAATGAGATGATGAGCACAATACCTATGGAGTTGTAACCCAACTGGTACATCTCGGTAACGTATTGCTTGAGGAACATCCGCCAGCGGTCGGGCTGGGATAGCACGCGTCCCATGAGAAGGACGTAGCGACCAAGATGTTCTAATCCACTTTTGAGAGAAAGCACGGTTGTTTCGTTTTTAAGGTGTTATAAATGACAAAACCGTCGCAAAATTAGCGTTTTTTGTTCAAAAGAGCGGCTTTTAACATAGTTTTTTCTTTTAGAAAGTGCCCAATCAACAAAGTATTTGTACTTTTGTGCCTAATTTAACAGTTTATGGAGTTCAAAAACACATCGGCCATCACGAATGCAGGAGACGAAGGCATTCCACCCTATTCGGAGGAGCGAAACACGCTCTACACTCGTGATCTGGTGAAGATATACGGCAAACGTACGGTGGCCAATCATGTGTCCATCAGTGTGCGCCAAGGTGAAATTGTTGGATTGCTGGGACCTAACGGTGCCGGCAAGACGACGTCATTCTACATGACGACAGGACTGGTGGTGCCAAATAGCGGACAGGTGTTCATCAACGACATGGAAATCACGAAGGACCCCGTGTCCACTCGTGCCAAGAAGGGTGTGGGCTATCTTGCACAGGAAGCCAGTGTGTTCCGTACCATGAGCGTGGAGGATAACATCATGACGGTGTTGGAGATGAAGTACAAGTCGGTGGATGAGCAGCGGGAGCATTTGGAGAAGCTACTGGACGAGTTTAACCTGCAGAAGGTAAGGCGGAACAAAGGAAACCAACTCTCAGGTGGCGAGCGTCGTCGCTGTGAGATTGCTCGCTGTTTGGCTATTGACCCGAAATTTATCATGCTGGACGAGCCTTTCGCAGGTGTGGACCCTATCGCAGTGGAGGATATTCAGTATGTAGTGTGGAAACTGAAAGACCGTAACATCGGCATTCTCATCACTGACCACAACGTGCAGGAGACACTCTGTATCACAGACCGCGCCTACCTGCTCTTTGAGGGACGCATCCTCTTCAAGGGCACTCCACAGGAACTGGCAGAGAACACAATTGTGAAGGAGAAGTATCTGGGCAGCAATTTCGTACTGCGTCCAAAGGACTTCCAGATGATTGAAGAGAAAAAGAAGAGAGAACAGGCGGAGATGTGACATGAAGCCTCCCCACATAGAAAAGGAGAAGCTAACGAGGAGGAAAGGAAAGATTCGAAAAAAGGTGAAACTAATCACCAAACGTGAATTACGAAACAATAAATACACATTAATATATTAAATGACAGAAACCAAGAAGTTAGTAGACGCTTGCGTGGCAGGCATCCAAGAAAAGAAAGGTAAGAAAATCCGTGTGGTAAACCTCGAGGGTATCGATGACACCATCACAAAATATTTGGTGATTGGCGAAGGCAATTCGCCTAGCCAAGTAGCAGCCATCACCGACTCAGTGAAAGAGTTTGCACGAAAGGAAGCAAATGGACGTCCATCGGCAGTGGACGGCACCCGCAACAATTTGTGGGTAGCTTTAGACTATATTGACGTAGTGGTGCACATCTTTGTGCCGGACGCACGCGAATTCTACGATGTGGACAACCTTTGGGAGGATGCCGATATCACGGATATTCCAGACATTGATTGACGAACATGGAAACGAACAATACAAACAATAATAATAGCAACAACAGCAAGAACCCGATGCAGAAGCCACGATTTAATTTCACATGGCTATATATCCTGCTCATCGCTGGTCTTGCCTTCATGATTTTCACACGCCACGATTCATCGGCTTCGCGCATGGTGGATTACACAACTTTCAAGGAGTTCGTGGCTAAGGGCTATGTGGCTGATGTGACGGTCAACAAAGATAATAACACACTTACACTGGGTGTTGAAGCGAAGTATGCCAAGCAGGTGTTTGGCGCTGTGGGCAAGGACAAGAAAGCAGCTCGCATCAAAGTGGAGTTTGGCTCTATCGACAACCTGGAAAGTTTCCTGGACGCTCAGAATGAAGCGGGCAACTTCACAGGAAAAGTAACGTATGAGCGTGATAACGACATTTTCAGCAATTTATTCTGGAATTTTGCCCCTATCATCATCATCGTTCTTATCTGGTTCTTCATCATGCGCGGCATTGGTGGAGGAAGCGGCATCATGGGCGGTGGCGGCGGCATATTCTCTGTGGGACGCTCGAAAGCACAGCTCTTTGATAAGGACGACAAGAATACGCAACAGATTACGTTTAAGGATGTGGCTGGCCAAGCTGGCGCCAAGCAAGAGGTACAGGAAATCGTGGATTTTCTGAAAACTCCTGAACGATACACAAATCTGGGTGGAAAGATTCCTAAGGGCGCTCTGCTAGTAGGTCCTCCTGGAACGGGTAAGACGTTGCTGGCCAAAGCCGTAGCAGGTGAAGCGGGCGTGCCCTTCTTCTCACTGTCGGGTTCGGAATTTGTGGAGATGTTTGTGGGTGTAGGCGCCAGCCGTGTGCGCGACCTCTTCCAACAAGCCAAGGCTAAGGCCCCCTGTATCGTGTTCATCGATGAGATTGACGCTATCGGACGTGCACGTGGCAAAACGGCAGCGATGGGAGGCAATGACGAGCGTGAAAGCACGCTGAACCAATTGCTGACGGAGATGGACGGTTTTGGAACAAACAGTGGCATCATCATCATGGCAGCCACAAACCGTGCGGACATCTTGGACAGCGCCCTGCTGCGTGCTGGACGTTTTGACCGACAGATTCATGTGGACTTGCCCGACCTGAATGAGCGCAAGGAAATCTTTATGGTGCATCTGAAGCCTCTCAAGATAGATGAAACGGTGGATGTGGCACAATTGGCACGTCAAACTCCCGGTTTCTCGGGAGCAGACATTGCAAACGTATGCAACGAGGCGGCACTCATCGCTGCCCGAAACAACAAAGAATGGGTGGACAAGCAGTGCTTCCTGGATGCTGTGGACCGCATTATCGGCGGTTTGGAAAAGAAAACAAAACTGCTCACAGCGCAAGAGAAAAAGACCATTGCCCTGCATGAGGCAGGACACGCTACAATCTCTTGGTTCCTCGAATATGCCAACCCGCTTGTAAAGGTAACTATTGTGCCCCGTGGACAAGCCTTGGGTGCTGCATGGTATATGCCAGAAGAACGCCAAATCTCAACGAAGGAAGAAATTCTCGACGAGATTTGTGCAACCCTGGGTGGTCGTGCCGCAGAAGAAATCTGCGTAGGACGGATCTCGACAGGAGCAATGAACGACCTTGAGAAGGTAACTAAACGTGCCTATGGAATGATTGCCTATGCGGGCATGGGAGAAAAGTTGCCGAACCTCTGCTACTACGACAATCAGGAGTATCAATTCAGCAAACCCTATAGTGACAAAACGGCTGAGACTATTGACGAAGAGGTACGCAACCTCATTGCTGGTCAATATGAGCGCGCCAAGAAGGTTCTGCTGGAACACAAGGAAGGTCACGCCCTGTTGGCACAGAAACTTATCGACAAAGAGGTCATCTTCGCAGAGGACCTTGAAGAAATCTTTGGCAAACGCCCTTGGACTTCACGCACAGACGAAATATTAGCCGCTAATCCAGAAGAAAAGGACGCTGACGCCAACGGTACAAACGACGCCTCAGACCACAAGAAAGAAAACGAAGAGTTCATTCGCCAGAAGATTGTACAGGCTGTGATTGCCAAGGCAGAGAAGGCCAAGGAGCAAGGTCATAAAGTCGAGGGGCAGCCTCAAACCAACACCCCTCAAACGGATAAACCTGAAACAACGTGAAAAATCTGATTATACGTACCATCACCGGAGCCTTGTTCGTTGCCATCCTCATTGCCGGCATCGTTCTAAACCCTTACACGCTTCTGATTGTCTTCACTGCCATCACCGCACTGACAGTGTGGGAGTTCACGACCATAGTCAACCACAACATGCGACTGCATGTCAATCGATTCATTACGACAGTGGCAGGAGCCTATCTGTTTGTGGCGGTATGGGCTTTCAACACCAACATTATGGGTTCTGAGGTATTTATTCCCTACCTCATTTCGCTTCTCTACCTACTGGTGTCGGAGCTCTATTTGGACCGGCCTGACAATGTACAGAACTGGGCCATGGCATTTATGGCACAAATCTACATTGCGCTACCTTTCGCTTCGTTCAACACACTATGTTTCATCAACACCCCTGCAGGCATCACTTACTACTATTGGTATGCCCTCTCGTTGTTCATCTTTCTTTGGGCCAGCGACACAGGCGCTTACCTGTTCGGCTCGTGGCTGGGTGAGCACAGGCTGTTCCCTCGTATTTCCCCAAAGAAGTCGTGGGAAGGCAGCATAGGTGGCGGCATCGTGGCAATTGCAGCATCACAAGCCATTGCCACATTCATTCCCTTCGCCGAGAATCTGACTACACCGATGAGCCGCATGCTTTGGGCAGGACTAGCATTGCTCACTGTCGTAATCGGCACATGGGGCGATTTGGTAGAATCACTTTTGAAACGTCGCCTCGGTATTAAAGACTCCGGCCACATCCTTCCAGGGCATGGAGGTATGCTCGACCGCTTTGACAGTTCACTGCTTGCCATTCCGGCTGCAGTTGTCTATGTATATACAATCATGCTTAATATAATACATTAAACTAACAACTATGACTGAAATTCAGAACCCCACTGAGGAACCTGTAGTTGAACCTACAGTAGCTCCAGAGCCCGTTGCAGAACCTGTTGAAGAAACAACAGAAGCTCCTGCAACCGAAGAAGCTGTCGAAGAACCTCAGGCAGAAACCTCTACCACTTCTATCGCCACTTATGAGACTAAAGCTGAAGTTGTTGCGAGACTGAAAGCTTTGGCAGAAAGTGACGAGGAGGTAACTCGCCAAGAGCTCGACAGCCTCAAGAGTAATTTCTACCGCATTCACCACCAGGAGGGTGATGCTGCCTACAAGAAATTCATCGACGAGGGAGGCAATGCCGAGGAATATGTTCCTGCACCTAATCTGGAAGAAGGTGAATTCAAGGAACTCATGGCTATTCTCCGCGAAAAGCGTGCAGCCGCTGCTGCCGCGCAAGAGCAAGAACGCGAGGAGAACTATCAGAAGAAAGTCGAAATCATAGAAAAGATAAAGGCCATCACAGAGAACCCTGATGAAATTAATCGTGCCTACAATGATTTCAAAGAACTGCAACAGCTGTGGAACGACATCAAGGAGGTTCCTGCAGAAAAGGCCACCAACCTGTGGAAGACTTACCAGCAAGCCGTTGAAGCGTTTTACGACACGCTGAAGCTGAGCAACGAGCTCCGTGCCTACGACTTCAAGAAGAACTTGGAACGCAAGACGGCTCTGTGTGAAGCTGCCGAGAAACTGGCCGAAGAGTCTGACGTGATTGTAGCCTTCCGCAAACTGCAGCAACTGCATCAAGACTTCCGCGAGATTGGGCCTGTGGCCAGCGACTTGCGTGAACAGATTTGGACCCGTTTCAAGGATGCTTCGACAGTCATCAACAAACGTCATCAGGAGTTCTTTGAATCTCGTAAGCAGAAGGAGGAAGAAAACCTTGAGAAAAAGACCGCTATCTGCGAAACCATTGAAGGATTCGACCTTGAAAACCTCAAGACTTTCTCCGAGTGGAATGCCCTCTCAGAGAAAATTACCTCCCTGCAAGCAGAATGGAAGACGATTGGCTACGCTCCACAGAAAATGAACACCAAAATCTTTGAGCGTTTCCGCGCTGCCTGTGACAACTTCTTCACCCGCAAGAACGAGTACTTCCAAACGGTGCGCAACAATCTCAACCAGAACTATGCCCAAAAACTGGATCTAGTAGAGAAAGCTGAAGCACTCAAGGACAGCACAGACTGGAAGTCAACTACAGACATCTTGATTGACCTTCAAAAGAAATGGAAGGAAATCGGTACCGTTCCAAAGAAATATAGCGACCAAATATGGGAGCGCTTCAACGCAGCCTGTGACGCTTTCTTCGCTGCAAAGAAAGAGGCGAACCAAGACACTCATGCAGAACAAGCCACGAACATGGAGAAGAAGAAGGGCATCATTGACATGCTTGCGGCCATCGTGCCAGAAGAGTTCGAAGGAGACCTCCGTGCGAAGTTGCGTGAAGCGCAGGAAGAGTGGAATCAGGTGGGTCATGTACCATTCAAGGAGAAAGACAAGCTCTACAAGCTCCTCCGTGAACAGATGGACCGTCTGTATGGCTTTGCCAACCAAAACGCAGCTAAACGCCGTCTTGACCGCTTCAAGGAAAGCATTAAGAATGGCAATGGCAACGACCTCCGTTCACGTCTCATGCGCCAATTGGACATCTTGAGAAACGAAATCAAGACTTATGAGAACAATCTAGGATTCTTGAACCTCAGCAGCAAATCCAAGCAGGGCAATGCCCTCGTGGAAGAGCTGAACCGCAAAATGGACAAACTGAGAGCCGACATGGAAGAGGTAAAGGCTAAGATTGCAGCTCTTGAAGAGAATAAATAAACTTACAAAAGAGGACTCAACAGAGGGACGAAGCAGAAATGGCTCGTCCCTCTGTTGTGTTATACAAAATAATGTTATTTTCGTGGGAATTCGGGGGAAAAAGCGTATCTTTGCAACGATAAAGACTGATAAGACAATATTAAGATGAAGAAATACGTTATATCTTGTGCATTCGGGCTCATCATAGCGCTGGGCGTACAAGCACAGAGGATTGTGTTCGAAAAGAATCTAGTCAACGCAGGCTCTACCTTGTGGAAGAGACCTGTCACAGCTGTCTTCAAGTTCACAAACAAGGACAGAGAGCCTTTATTCATCAGAGAAGTGGATGCGGGATGCGGTTGCCTGAAACCTGAATGGCCCACCAACAGCATGATGAAGGGAGAAGGAGGAGAAATCCGCATCACTTACGATGCCAAGCTGCTGGGTCACTTCGACCGCTATATTGATGTGTACACCAATGCCAGCGATAAGCCTGTAAGGATTCGCATGAAGGCCCTGGTGCACAACGGGGAGCTGAAAACCATCGAGGACATCTTCCCTTACCGCATTGATGACATCTTGCTAAACACCAACAACGTGGAATTCACA
>Ga0326514_10002023_pt1 | contig 13003 bp, 10 predicted proteins | sample 3_2548_0518_D_FD_203653 | JGI IMG/M metagenome (GOLD analysis project Ga0326514, IMG submission 203653) | Bovine rumen microbial communities from UC Davis, California, United States - 3_2548_0518 | ecosystem: Host-associated > Mammals > Digestive system > Stomach > Rumen | place: USA...
TCAGGAACCTCCTCATAACTCACCTACCAGTTTTTCAATGTTGCCATCGTAGTGATAAGGGACCAGGATTCCGTCTTTCAGAATGCAGATTCTGGTGCAGGAAGAGATCTCAATGATCTCATGCGATGCCATGACAGCAATACCGCCTTTTTTGCAGAAATCAAGAAGGTAATCGATAATGACCTGCTTGCAGACCAGATCCAGAGCAGCTCCGGGTTCATCCAGAACCAGGATGCGCGGGTGATTTGCTACAGCGCATCCGATCGAGACACGCTTCTTCATCCCGCCGGAGAGCTTTGAAACCTGTGTATCCAGAAAGTCACCCACGCCAAGTTTTTCAAGCACACCGTCCTCAAGCTCTTGCCGGAGCTGTTTCTTTCCTCCCGGATACCAGAGTTTCAGATTGTCTTTTACAGAAAGCTCTTCCAGAAGCGGAGGTGTCTGGGGAACATATCCTACCAGTTTTGATAAGACCACCGGTTTCTGCAGCAGGTCAGCCTGCATATTCCCGTCCTCAAAGACCAGCTGGCCGGACTCCGGCTTCAGCGATCCTGCCAGAATGGACAGGAGGGTGGATTTCCCGCAGCCGTTTTCACCGAGGATGCCCAGAATCGTTCCGCTTTCAGCGGCAAATGAGATATCCTGAAGGACTGTTTTTTTCCTATAGTTTCTTTTAATATGTACGGCGCTAATCTTCATTGCATATCCTTATCTGATGCAGCCTGCGACAGGCATTTTATTCCAAGCCCTATTACAATAGCACAGAACAGGGGACAGTTGCAGACGCAGAAACTTACTTTTCATTGTATTTACATATGAAAACTGATATATTGTAGCCGTCAGCAGAAAATTACGCTGACCAGACTTTCTGTATTATAGATCAGGAGGAATTGATCCACATGAAATCAGCACACAGATTATTCTGCGCGTTTTCAATGGCAGCCCTCATGGCAGCCACCTCTGTACTGACGGCAGCAGCGGAAAGCCAGGATACTGAAATTTCCGCGGAAACTGAGACGGAAGATCTGGGAGAAGCAATCAGTGAAGCCCTTTCAGCCGGTTATGAAGTCTCTCTTTCTGTAGATGCAGAGGAGCCGCTTCAGGAACTGATCTCCGGCGCAACAAAGAATACCGATATGAGCTGGCTGAATAATGCCACATTTGAAGGGGCTTCTTCCGGAAATGAGGATGGCGGGATCGATGCTTCAGGCACCCTGTCTCTCAACGGGACCGAGCTTTATCATGGCGCGGTATCGATCGATGCGGACGATCAGACGATCTATCTGGTGTGTCCGGAGTTCCGCAAAAAACCGGCGAAGGTCGACCTGAACAAACTTCTTGGTACGGGTGATGAGAAAGATTCAGAAGAAGGAAAGAAGGAAGACAAGGAACCGGCGAAAACGGGAGAAAAGAGTGCGAAGAGTTTCAAAGTGAACTATGCCCGCCTGGCAGGAGAGGCGTCGGATCTTGCTGCTTCGGTCCGGCCGGAAGAAGTCAGAATGTTTCTTGAGTGCTACGGAGATGCATTTCTGAAAGATGCAGTCTATTCCACTCATGAGAATGTATCTGTCACGGCAGGCGCCCTTTCGGAGACCATCAGCAATACAAGTGTGACGGTAGATCAGGCAGCCATGGCAGGTTTCCTTTCGGCTAGTCTGGAGAGCCTGGAGAAGGACCCGCTGATTCAGAAACTGGTTACATCTGCTTTTGCTGTGGATCTTGCCAACACGATCTCGTCGGCAGCCGGTCAGGATGTTATCTTCGATGGGGAAAGCCTTTATAAGGGCTACGGAAAGCTGCTGAGAACCCTGGAAAAAGAAGATTTTTCAAAAGCTCCGGGCTTTACCCTGACTTACGGCTATGCGAAGGACGGTTCTCTCGCCCTTCTGGATCTTTCCCTGATCTATTCAGGCGCGTCGGCAGATGTTTTCAGCCTGAAGATGCTTTCCAGGGAGACTCATACCTCCGTACAGTTTGATGCCGGCCTTCTGGCTTCCGCTCTGATCGCCAGATATTACGGCGGCGATGCGAACGGAAGAACCGGACTTCTTCTCGAAGCTGACAAGAGTTCCGATATCATCCATGACACCCTGACGGTCACCGCGGCAGGTCAGGACCTGGCTTCCATCGCATTCGATGATTTTAAGATCGATGAGATCCTGTCAGGAGTTCTGAACGGATTCGTAACAGTTAAAGTTGGGGAAGGGATCTATCAGGCAGAATTCTCTCATCCGGAAGAGGGAACCGAGGTCGTTGTCGTGAAGTATAATGATACGACTTATGTGACCCTGACAGCCAAAGCAGAAGAAGCAGAAAAAGCGAAAGTGGACCGGATCAGGAGAAAGAAAGCCATGGAGGTCTACGATCAGTCTACCTGGGATGCTTATATCAAAGATGCAAAGCTGAACAAGATGATCAGGGGACTGGCAGAGGCCGGGATGCCTGACAGTATCGTGGAGATGCTTACGAGCGGGGAAGCCGCTACGGAAAAGTCGCGAGAGAATACGGATGAGGTGGACGGAACCGGGGAGATGGAGAACGGGGAAGTCGGCGGAGCTGATATCGGGAATAAGTAAAAAAGAGGTGGTTTCCATTCTGCATTCTGCAACATGATGCAGCCTGGAAACCACCTCATTCTGAGAAACTTCATTATCCGGCAATATAGAAAGGGATGCTCCCGGGCACCTTCTGCAGTGGCTCAATCCCCGGGGACATCCAAAAATCAGCACTCAGTCAGCCCATGCGAGGCAGAATTCTTCAAGTTTCTGACGGGTCTTGTCCGGATCTTCAAGCGGTTGTTTGAGGCAGGTAGTGACAGAGACCGTATTATCTTCTCCTACGAGGGAGGTGATGCGGTCGATCATCTTGTCAGCCTGGCCGGAACCGGAAGCCGCGCAGATTACAACCTGCTTGCCGGAGAAGGATTCCTTGTGAAGGAAAGTCTCCATGGCAGGAGGGCAGGTGCCGGCCCATACCGGGCAGGCAAGCACGATCGTGTCGTAATCGGTGGGATCGTGCTTCAGATGACGGATCCTTGGCTTGTAGTGGACCAGGGCGGTGAAGCCTCCCTCAAGGATCTTAAGGAAGCCGCTGCGGGTTGGTTCGTTCTCCGGGATCAGTTTCTCGATGTCAGCGCCGGTGATGCTTTTCAGCTGGTCGGCAGCAAATTCGGTATTGCCGTCAAGAGAATAGTAGACGATCAGGATCTTGCTCATATCTTTCTTTCCTTTCTGCAGTGATCATACGAAGCGGTTTGTGTCCGCATCATACTGGTAATCGATCAGTGAGAGTTTCTGCTCCAGAAGCTTTCTGTCGGCGCCATAGCAGGCGCAGAAAGCATCAAGGCTGCTGAACCGGTCTCTCAGTGCGGTGTTTACATAGCTTAGCAGAATCATGGGATCATTAGGAAGTTCACTCATAACATACCCCTCTTTCATAAGACTCCCAGAATAACATTTCCGAATCTGTGACATCATTATATTTTCTGTCTGAGCCTGAGTCAATCAAAAGGAGCATTCTTGCCAAGCCAAAGTGCGGCTGATATACTGGGGAAGTATTGTATTCCTTTATATGTGAGGAGGTTATACCTTTGGAAGAGAAGGAAAAGGCTGACAAGAGGCTCAGCAAGGACGAAGAATTCAAAATCGACCAGAGAATCCGGATCTCGGTACTTGCCGGAGCAGTTCTTCTGTTGATCTATCTGATCATCAGCGCTGTCAGGAAAACCGAACCCGGAACGGCCTACTATGTGATCGTAATGGCATTTGTCGCATATTACTGGATCATGTCCGATATCGTTGCACTGAAGATTAAACATGGATTTGAAGGCAGGACGGAGCTTCAGAAGAAATCCTATAAGACCATGGCGTTTTTTGATCTGGTCGGATGTATCGGACTGGGACTTTTCCTGACGAGCGGGCTGGGGCCGGATCCTGGTCAGGGCGGCAACAACCGGTCGATCATCGGAGCGGTCCTCTATCTGGTCAGTATGTTGACCGGAAGAAGACTCCGCCAGGAATATGAGAAGGAGCCGGGAAAGAAGGAAGAAGGCAGTGAAGCTGGTGCTCCGGAGACGGGGAAGAAACCTGAGGAAGGGAAGGTGGATGTGTCAGGCCTCCCGACTGCAGCAGATCGTCAGAAGAGACAGCTCTCCGCTGCAAAGAAGATCGCTGTGCTGAATCAGCAGGCTCAGGATGCTGCCGGTACAAAAGATGACGAGGATGGCGAGTAAGGATGGACCTTTTTGAGTATGCTGCTTCCAGAAAGCAGGAGCAGTCCGCGCCGCTGGCTTCGAGAATGCGTCCGAAAACTTTGGATGAAGTTGTGGGACAGGAGCAGATCATCGGGAAAGGCAAGATGCTTTACCGTGCGATCAAAGCGGATAAACTGAGATCGATCATCCTTTACGGGCCTCCGGGAACCGGGAAGACGACGCTCGCTGAGGTGATCGCACATACTACTTCAGCCGAATTCACGACGATCAATGCGACCTCCGCCGGAAAAAAAGATATGGAGGAGGTTGTCAAAAGGGCAAAGGAAACACTGGGAATGTACGGGAAGAGGACGATCCTCTTCATCGATGAGATCCACCGCTTCAACAAGGGGCAGCAGGACTATCTGCTGCCGTTTGTGGAGGATGGTACGATCATCCTGATCGGCGCGACTACCGAGAATCCTTACTTTGAGGTGAATGGAGCTCTTCTGTCGAGATCCGTTATCTTCGAGCTGAATCCGCTTTCTCATGAAAATATCGAAACTTTGCTGAAAAGAGCAGTTTCCGATCCGGAGAGAGGCATGGGCAGTTTCGACGCTGTTCTGGAAGCGGATGCCTGCAGCTTTCTGGCAGATATGGCAGATGGGGATGCGAGAGCAGCCCTGAATGCTCTGGAGCTTGGCGTTCTGACTACAGACCGGTCTTTTGACGGGAAGATCCATATCACCATGGAAGTTGCCCAGGAATGTATTCAGAGACGGATGGCGAAGTACGATAAGGATGGAGACCAGCACTATGATACGATCTCGGCCTTTATCAAAAGCATGCGGGGATCTGACCCGGACGCCGCTGTATTCTATCTTGCCCGGATGCTGAGGGCAGGGGAGGATATCCGTTTCATCTCCAGACGGATCATGATCTGTGCGGCAGAGGATGTAGGGCTTGCCGATCCTTTGGCACTGGTTGTGGCTTCGTCCGCAGCTTCTGCAGTGGAACGGATCGGCATGCCGGAATCCCAGCTGATTCTTGCAGAAGCAGCAATCTATGTAGCGACCGCACCAAAAAGCAATGCTTCTACCATTGCGATCTTTGACGCGGAGAAGGCTGTGGATGAGACAAAGATCACGATTCCATCCTACCTTCAGGACGCCCATTATGGCGGGGCGGCAAAGCTGAACCGGGGAATCGGCTATGAATATGCGCACGACTTCCCGAAACATTTTTCCAGACAAAGATATCTTCCCCCGGAGCTTGGTGAACGCAGGTTTTACCAGGCTACGGAGCAGGGATATGAGAAGACAATCCAAAGATACCTGGACTGGCTTCATGAAGACTGAAACTGCTGCATATTGCGGCGGAAAGAAGAGGGAGCTTTATGGAACACATACTGGATCTGATCAGCAGTTATGTCGAAGAAGCATTCGAGACTGCCGGTTACGACAGAAAACTTGGCAAGGTAACCGTCTCGAACAGACCGGACCTTTGCGAATACCAGTGCAACGGCGCTATGGCCGGCGCCAAAATCTATCACAAGGCACCGATCATGATCGCGGATTCAGTCGTCGATGTCCTGAATGGCATGGATGCGTTCGACAAGGTTGAGGCTGTGAAGCCGGGCTTTATCAATCTGAACGTATCTGCGGAATTTCTTTCAGCCTATGTGAAGGAGATGGGCAAGGATGAACACTTCGGCGTCAAAACGGAAGAGAAGCCGAAGAAGATCATCATCGACTATGGCGGAGCGAACGTTGCAAAGCCGCTTCATGTCGGGCATCTGCGTTCCGCTGTCATCGGTGAGAGTATCAAGAGAATTACCCGCTATCTTGGAAATGAAGTTCTCGGCGACGTCCACCTTGGTGACTGGGGCCTTCAGATGGGGCTCATCATCACAGAGGTAAAGCACAGACATCCCGGGCTTCCCTATTTTGACGAGAACTTTACGGGGGAGTACCCGGCGGAGGCGCCGTTTACGATCAGCGAGCTTGAGGAGATCTATCCGACAGCAACCAGAAAGTCCAAGGAAGATGAAGCATACAAGGCAGAAGCACTCGATGCGACATACCGCCTGCAGCAGAAACAGAGAGGCTACTATGCGCTCTGGCAGCATATCATCGATGTCTCGGTCAAAGATCTGAAGCGGAACTATGACAACCTGAATGTCACATTTGACCTTTGGAAGAAGGAATCCGATGCCCAGCCATATATCCCGGGCATGGTCACGTACCTGAAGGATAACGGTTATGCACATATCGACCAGGGAGCTCTGGTCGTCGATGTTGCTGAGGAGACCGATACCAAGAAGATTCCTCCCTGCATGATCCTTAAGTCAGACGGCGCATCCCTTTACAATACGACGGACCTTGCAACTCTCGTGATGCGCCGTGAAAAATGGGACCCGGACGAGGTCATCTATGTTGTCGACAAGCGCCAGGAACTCTATTTTACCCAGGTCTTCCGATGCGCAAGAAAGACGAAGATCGTGAAAGACGGGACAGAGCTGAAGTTCCTCGGATTCGGCACTATGAACGGGAAGGACGGAAAGCCTTTCAAGACCCGCCAGGGCGGCGTTATGCGTCTTGAGATACTGATCAAAGACATCAATGAAGAGATGTATAAGAAGATCATGGAGAATCATGAGGCAGATCCGGAAGAGGCAAAGAAGACGGCCCAGGTCATCGCACTTTCTGCTATCAAATACGGCGACCTGTCCAATCAGGCTTCCAAGGACTACATCTTTGATGTTGACAAGTTTACTTCTTTTGAGGGAAACACCGGACCGTACCTCCTTTATACGATCGTCCGCATCAAGTCGATTCTCAGGAAGTATCTGGAAGAGACCGGAAAGTCAGCAGAGGAGATCGCTTCTTATCAGATCCTTCCGCCTCAAGGAGAGGCAGAGAAATCCTTGCTGCTTGCTCTCACCGGATTTGCTCCGGCAGTGGAGCTTGCGGGAGAGGAGCTTGCGCCGCACAGAATCTGCGGCTTCCTCTACCAGCTTTCCAATGAGTTTAATCGTTTCTATCATGCGACGAGGATCCTCGCAGAGGGGAAGGAAGCCCAGAAGCAGAGCTATATCGCAGAGCTGGAGCTTACCAGACAAGTGCTTGAGGAAGGTATCGACCTTCTTGGCTTCTCAGCACCGGACAAGATGTAACTTTCAGGTCCGGAGAGAACAGATTTTCATTTCGGCGAACCGTACAAGGTTTTCTGTACGGTCCGCCTTTTATTTTGTCGCAAATGTTTATTGCGGCTTTCTTTTTTCAGCTCTATAATGACGGCATGGAGAGACTTCGCAGGGAGTCTCTCTTTTTTTGCATAGTTCACTGGATGCAGTCTTATCCGTCAGACAGATGGGACAGGACCGGCTGATTTTCAGGAAAGAAGGAATATGGTTGGATCATGAAGGAAGAATCATAGGACAGCGATACCGGATCATCCGGAAACTGGGAGAAGGGGGGAAGGGCAGCGTCTATCTTGTCTTCGATCAGAAGACGGAAGTATTCTGGGCAGCCAAGCGGATCGAGGCGGACCAGGATGGGGCATTCCATGAGGCGGAGATGCTGAAAAGCCTGAAGAATCATCATCTGCCGCAGTTTATTGATTTTTTCCGGGAAGATGGATACGTCTGGCTGATTATGGAGCATATTCGGGGGATATGCTATTCCCATTACCTTCAGAATGGGGGAAGCCTGTCGGAAGAACAGGTCTTAAGCACAGGGATCCAGACTGCAGAAGCCCTGGTGTATCTGCAGGGGCACAGTCCTCCAGTATATCATCTGGATATTAAGCCGGATAATCTGCTTCGAACACGCAGAGGAACCGTGAAGCTGGTGGATTTCGGAGCGGCATGGAAGAGAGATACCACAGCAGTCAATGAGGGGACGGAAGGTTTTGCTGCTCCTGAACAATACGACAGCAAGGCTCCCAAGGACGGGAGGACGGACATCTACGGTCTTGGGGCAACGCTTTACTGTCTGGCATCCGGGAAGAAATATTCAAAGACCCTGAAGCATAGTCAGGTGCCGGGACTGGGAGAAGAACTGTCCCGGGTCATCATGATTTGCCTGCAGGAAAAACCGGAAGACAGGTATCAAAGTGCTGAAGAACTGTTATCAGCCCTGATCCGGATCAGAAGGAAGTACGCTGCTGAAAAAAAGAGGCGGCAGCTGCTTCTTGCCATGGCATTGGCACTGCCGGCGGCAGCCTTCTGCTCAAGTCTTCTGCCGGATTCCCTGGATCTTACAAAAGACGAGAAGTGGAATTATGACAAACTTCTGACAGAGGCACGATGTGTATCAGAAGATGAGAGCAGGGAGTACTACCGTAAGGCTGTCTTCATGCAGCCGGACAATCCAAAGGCATATCTGCAGCTTCTGGATGACTTTGGCGGTGATGGTCGTTTTTCAGAAAAGGAAGAGACATTCCTCAGGAACCTGCTTCATACTGTTCCGCTGGGGGAAAAGGAGACGAATGAGGAACTCCTTCAGAAACAGGCAGATTCTTATGGAGAGATTGCAGATAAGGTCGGAATGGTTTACCGCTACGAGTATCCGGGGCAGGAAGGAAAGAGGATTGCTGCCGGCTGGTTTCAGAAAGCGGCGGGGGCAGGGCAGGGCATGTCTCCCCCTTTGCCGGAGTGGCTTTCTGAGGCAGAGTACTACGTCCAGCTGGGAAAACTGGAACAGGTTTCTGCGGATGCCGGGGAAACAGAGGACAATGAAGTATCTGAAGCCGGAACAGAGCAGAGTGCGGAGGAACTTTCAAGGGCTCTTCGTTTCTGGGACTGCCTGAAAGACGGAAAGCGGTTCCTCTTCAAAGAAGATAACAGCCTGCTGAAACTGCAGAGACTTCAGGATACTCTCTGGCAGCTTGTTTTTCAGACAGATCTCCTCTGTGAATCAAAGATCAGTCCGAAGGAGATCAGAGAACAGGCAGAGGCAATCGTCAGGGAGGCTGACCGGACGGATGGGGGAAAAGCCGGAGCATCGATACGGCAGGACATGAGTGAAGCGGAAAATACGCTCTCTCTGCGCCTGAAATCATGGGAGAAGAGTGCCGGGACAGGCATATGATCAGAAAAATATGGATTTGCGGACTACTTGCGATCACATTTACCTCCATTGCAGGTACCTTACAAGGAAGCACGGTTTCCCACAGTATGATACTGTCCGGAATCTTTTCTGTTCAGACATATGGGGAAGAAACAGAGACAGACAATTTGACACAAACTACCGGGGAGGCAAGTACAGAAGCCTTGACAGAACCGGATCCGGGTCAACCGGAAGAGAGCGAAAGCCAGAGTGGGAAGACGGAACAGACAGAAAGAACTTCCGGGCAGGATGATCGTCCGGACAGAAGCGGATGGCTGGTCAGGCTTTCTGATATCTATCCGGATGTACCGGAAGGCGGAAGGATCTACGACGGTACGGACCGGATCGGTGTAAAGTTTCATTATTCTTTTGTAAAAGTGGACGATGATCAGTCTGCAGGAGCAGCTGCCGGACCCGATGGGGAATCAGCCGAGGCTGATGCAGGAGCCGAAGCTGATGCAGGATCAGCGGATAAGATGCCTCAGGCAACGATCATCTGTAAAGCTCATATGGACAGCCCAGATGCGGGGATGCGGAAAATCTTGTATGAATTTCAGCTAACAGGAGAACCGGAAGAAGAGGTTACATTTGCCATAGACAACCCACATCCGGAACTTACCGTAGAAGTGAAGAGGAAGATACTGACGGTAGCCATACCGGATGGGAAAAAAGTCTATGCCCAGCCTGCTGATATGGAGTATATCTGGCCTTCAGGATCTGCAGATTCCGATATGAACGAGACAATCTTTTCAGAGGAATCCGGAAAGGTGCCGGAGGAACTGAGGGTGAAACCGGTGATACACGGCTTTGTAACAGATTCCACAGGACAGGAATTGGTTCCTGACGGATTTATTCCTCCGGAGATCACGGTTGATCAGGCCGTCCTTCAGGACGAAAGTCCTATGTATCATGGAAAGGCTGAAGCAGTCTATGAAAAGGCTTTGGTTATGAAGCGGAAAGAAGATGGAACTGTGACCGGAGATCCCACTTCTAATTATGTTTTCTGTGAGGAACTGGAAGATCCTCGCTATACACCCGGAAGCGTCCGGATCGCCCCGAGGAGGATCGTAAAGGGAGAAGACTTTACAATCGAGGGCAACAGACTGCTTGATGAAGGCAGTCAGCTGATCCTGGGAAGCGGGAGCAGCATCAGAGTACAAGCAGTTAAGGGGTCTCCTTTTAACAGAGGGATGAAGATCCGGGGGATCAGTGAAGACGGCATTCTGCATATTATCCTGAAAAAGGTCGACGAAGAAGATCAGGAACTTGCAGAATCATTGCCTTTTGATATTAGATATCGTGTTGATTCGGCGCCTCCCCGATTCTATATTCTGGAAGAAGGCGCATTCGAAGATGGGGGGATCCTTTTCTCAGGCGGAGGCGCAAGATTTCTCATCAGGAGTGTGAAAGATGATCTGAGCGGCACACTGAGTGTACGCTATCGGCTCTGGAGGAGAAAGAGCCTCGAGCCGGGACAGAACCTGAATCCTGCTGCAGATTATGCTGAGATAGAGGATGGAGAAAGCAGAGAGGTCCCTCTGGCGGAAGATGGGGTTTACCAGCTGGAGGCAATCGGTGAAGACAAAGTTGGAAACAGCGTCTCAGAGTTCAGCCGGATCATCGTCCTTGATGAGGCGGAACCGGCCTGTCAGGTCAGCGGGGTCAAAGACAAGAGTGCAAATTCAGGGGACGTGAAACTCATCTTTTCCTGTAAGGATCCTTTTTACAGAAGAGGTTCATTTCAGTATGAGATCATTCCGTCTTTTGGAGGAAAGGCTCCAATAGAAGCCCGGAGGACAGAAAACGATTCCGGCATTCTTGTGCAGATGCAGGACTTTGATCATGAGAAATCCGCAGATGGCTTCTATAAGGTAAGGATCAGTGCGCAGGACCGGGCAGGAAATACCGGCCATGCAGAACTATACTTTTCAGTAAACCGGTATGGGTCTGCTTATGGTATATCGGACAAGACAGCGGAAAAGATCCGTACCTTTTATCACCGCAGACCTTTTCCTGTAACGTATCTTGAGACCAATCTTGACTCTGTAGATAAGGCGGAGATCCTGATCCTGCGGGACGGAAAAAAGCTGAAAACTCCCGGAATTCTCAGAAAAGAAGACGCGTCGCCCTCTGATCACATGAAGCATTACTCTTATACGGCTTCAAGTGATAACTTCTTAAAAGACGGAATCTATACAGTACTCCTGATGACCACGGATGCAGCAGGAAATTCTTCAGACAGCCAGATTCAGCGGCTTCCGGTACGGTTTGCGATTGATTCCGAAAAGCCGGAGTGCCTGGTCAGCGGCTTGGAGAAAGGAGGGGTCTATCAGGCAAAAGAGATTACCTGTGTTTTTGAGGTGAGAGATAATTTAGCCGCGGAATCCGCAGAAGTGTACCTCGATCGGAAAAAAACAGTATCTTATGGCAGGACAGAGATCCAGAACAGTGGAGGGATCTTCAAACTGACGGTTCCTGCTTCGGAAAACTGGCGCTATCTGCAGATTTATGTGAAAGATGCTGCAGGCAATACATATTGGACGCCGGAATATCCGTTCTTCATCTCGCAGGAGAAGGAAGCCCCCGCATATAAGAAAGAAGGAATCAGTGCAGAAGAACGCAGTTTTCAGAAAATGTGGGCTCTGCAGAGAAAGAAAAATACATTGATACGGCACGGTATTGCCATGATGGGAAAGAATAAAATTCCTGATAAGCATCTGCAGAGAGATTCAGCATATAGCCTGACCGGAGAGTCTGACCCCCAAAAAACGAGAGAACAAAGGCAGAAAGACCCGGAAGCTATGATGATCTTGCTGGCGGTTTCTCTGCCCGCTGTTCTTCTTTTCCTCAGGTTCCGAACGAAGAAAAAAGGGAGATTGACGCCGTAATGGAGCGGGAATATGATGTTTTAATACCACAATGAGGATGGGGGAAGGGAAAAGTGGAGAAAGCAAAGCCTGCCTATACAAAAGAAGATTCCAGACATTGCATGACTGAAAATGCCGGGAGGATCTGCTTTGTGGTAATTCTCTATTTTGCGGTTTCAGCTCTTGTATCACTGGCAGCGGGACAGATTGCGGGAGAAGGATATCCTGAGACTCATAGTACACTGATTACGGGAATATCATCCTTGATCATGATTCCTTTATGTATTTTGCTGATGAGAAAGTGGCTGATCCCTTTCTGCCCGGGTAAAAGGAATCCCGTACTCTTCAAATTTATCATTATTCTTGCCGCGGCATGTTCGGGCGCTGCTTTATCTCTTCTTTATGGCAGAATATCGGAACTTCTCCGGTTCACTCACTATTTTTCTGACCGGGTCCAGGAAGATCTGTTCTCTGCGGACCTGCCTGAACAGATCATTGTGCTGGGATTGCTTAGCCCGTTGAGTGAGGAACTGCTGTTTCGCGGAATTATCTTTGGCAACTGTAAAAGGATGATGCCGGAGACTGCAGGAGCGTTGCTGACTTCCGCACTTTTTACCCTGCTTCACTTAAATCCGATCCAGATGATCTACGCTTTCCCTATGGCGCTGGTCATGCAGCTTTTTTTTCATCTCGAAGGAAGCCTGACTGCTCCTCTTGTCTTTCATATCGGGGCGAATCTTACTTCTGTATTAGTCCGGTATTGTGTTCATTGACTTTTCAGGGATAATACAGTTATATTTGAAACTAATCAACAATATTCCGTAACCGAAGGC
>Ga0326514_10002026_pt1 | contig 12990 bp, 14 predicted proteins | sample 3_2548_0518_D_FD_203653 | JGI IMG/M metagenome (GOLD analysis project Ga0326514, IMG submission 203653) | Bovine rumen microbial communities from UC Davis, California, United States - 3_2548_0518 | ecosystem: Host-associated > Mammals > Digestive system > Stomach > Rumen | place: USA...
CACCACCACCAAGACCTTCCCCGAGGACTATGCCAACGCTGACATGAACGATCTGATTGTCACCGCCGCCGTTGGTTCTGCTGCTGGCGACACCGTGCTGACCGTCAGCGGCACCATCGCGCAGAGCAATCCCGTGCTGAAGTACAAGCTGGGCACTCCCGCCGTTGAGGTGGGCGGCACCGCCACCGGCTTTACCGCGCTGACCTCGGGCACCACGCAGATCACCGCTGCGGCTGGCAAGAAGATCACCGTCGTGGAGCTGGACGCCAACAACCGCATCGTGTCCGCTGGCGTGGTCGTGTCTGTGCCGAAGACCTGATGATCGCGGGGTGAGCAGATGGAGGAAATCATGCTGACGATGCTCAAGACCGATTTGGGCATCCTGACCACCACGGCCTATGATGCGCGGCTCACCCAGCTGCTCACCGCTGCCGAAAAGGCCATTACAGCTGAGGGGGCGTCCACACTGGACGCCTCCGACGCTATGGACATGCAGCTGATCGTCATGTATGCGGCGTGGCTGTGGCGCAGGCGCGACAACATGGATGGGATGCCGCGGATGCTGCGCCTGGCGCTGAATAATCGTGTCTTTGCCGAAAAGGCGGTGGTGGCAGATGGTTGATACCATTCTGAAATTAATCGGACCTCCGGCGCGGCAGCAGGACGCGAAAGGCATATGGCGCACCAGCAGTGAGACCTCAAAAGACGTATTTGCGCAAGTGTCAAGCGTGAATCGGAATGAGTTCTTCTCTGGTGGACAAGCTGGGATGCAGCCGGAATACCAATTCAGAGTGTTCTCTGGCGAATACAGCGGCCAGAGCATCTGTGAGTATAACGGCATCCGCTATGCCATCTATCGAACCTATCATGTGCCTGGCACAGACTACATCGAGCTGTACGTACAGCGCGTGGCCGGAGTGCGCAACGCGCCACAGACCATCAACACTGAATCCGGTGGTGATAACAGTGGCGCGTAAGACTGCGATTGACAAGCTGAATGCTGAGATCGCCGACATTTTGAGCGAGTATGCCGAGGATATCCAAGGCAATGTCGATCAAATTGCCGAAACGATGGGGAAAAAGGCTGTAAAGGCGCTGAAAACCAAGAGCCGCGAGACGTTTGGTGGAACCGGCGAGTATGCGCGCGGTTGGAAGGTGCAGACCGAAAAGACGCGCCTTGGTGCGAAAGTGACAATCTACAACGACCATCCAGGCATGCCGCATCTGTTGGAGAACGGACACGTCTCCCGTAACGGGACTGGTAGAACCTTCGGTCAGGTGCCCGGGCGCGAGCATATACAGCCTGTCGCAGACGATCTGGTTGAGACGTTTGAACGTGAGGTGGTGAGCAAGCTATGACATGCGAGGATATCGCTTCGATGATCGCTGGCATCGGCCTGCCCTACGCCTACGATCATTTTGAGGAAACAGAAGCGCCAGGGAATCCGCCGTTTATCTGTTTCTTCTACCCATCCCACGATGACTTCATCGCGGATGATACCAACTACCAGTCAATCATTCGGCTGGTGATCGAATTGTACACCGACAACATCGACTTCACGCTTGAATCGCAAGTGGAATCCGCCCTGACAGGCGCAGGGTTGCCATACACAAGCGAACGCGAGTGGATCGAAAGCGAACGGATGTACCAGACGACCTATAACACAGAGGTGACGCTACAGCCATCGCCGGAGCCAGGTCCCGGTGACAGCGGCACAAACAACTGACACGGAGGTGTTAAAGAATGCCTGATTCCAACAAGGCTCCGAATAAGGTCAAGTTCGGTCTGAAAAACTGCAAGTACGCAGAAGTGACCTTTTCAGGTAACACGCCGACCTTCGGCACTGTGACGGATCTGCCGGGCGCGGTAAGCCTGTCGGTAAGCCGAGTCGGCGAAAGCTACGAGTTCTACGCCGATGATGGCGTCTATTTCGAGCTGGGCAACAATTCCGGCTATGACGGTACGCTTGAGCTGGCAATGATCCCTGACGGCTTCAGGACGTTGGCCTTTGGCGAGACCAAGGACGCCAAGGGCGTGTTGAAGGAAGGCTCCAATGCTGTGCTTGGTCACTTCGCGCTGCTGTTCGAGTTCACCGGCGACGCCAATGCGGTGCGCCATGTGCTGTACAACTGCACGGCGACGCAGAACGACGTTGCCGGCAACACCAAGGCCGACAGCGTTGAAGTGCAGACCGAGACGATCAACATCAAGGCGCGTGCGCTGCCTGGCGGCGGCGAGGTAAAGGCCAAGACCGGCGATGCCACCGACGCGACGACCTACGACAGCTGGTTCAGCACGGTGTATCGGACGGCTACGTAACTGACGACCAAATGGGGAGACTTCCGGGTCTCCCCGTTTTTTGATATCAGGAGGGCAACATGGCTGTTCGCAAGACAATCGAGATTGACGGCGTGCAGGTGACGTTTCAGGCAAGCGCGGCAACGCCGAGACTATACAGGAATCTGTTTCAACGGGACATCTTCGCCGATATGGACCATCTGATGGCTTCTATGCAGGGACAGGACGAAACCCAGAGTGGGCTTGACACGTTCGACCTTGAGCTTTTCGAGAATGCCGCATTCACGATGGCGAAACAGGCAAACCCGAACATCCCGGACGACGTTATGACATGGCTGGACAACTTTGAGATGTTCAGCATCTATCATATTCTGCCGCACATTATCGAGCTTTGGGGTGTGAATATGGAGAGCATGTCTGAAGCAAAAAAAAAGGACCAGCAACAGACCGACAACTGACGACGGCGCTGTTTTTACTTCGTTGCGTACAGCTTGGGCTTAACATAGGTGATCTTGAAATGCTTACCATCGGTACTGTGTTTGATATGATCATCGAGCGAAGCAACGACGAAGCGCCGGAGGCATATGCGCGTGTCGCCACACAGGCCGACATGGATACTTTTTAAAGGGGTGAGCGTCTATGGCGCGGAAGAATATACAGGGCATCACCATCGAGATCGGCGGCGATACCACAAAATTGCAGTCTGCGCTGAAGGGCGTCGAATCCAAGCTCAAGAGCACGCAGGCATCGCTTAAGGATGTGAATCGGCTGCTGAAGCTGGATCCGGGCAATACCGAACTGCTCACGCAGAAGCAGAGGCTGCTCGGAGATTCCATTCAGGCCACAAAGGAAAAGCTGCAGACGCTTAAGGACGCCCAGGAACAGGCGAACCAGGCCATGGCAGACGGCAAGATGTCGCAGGAGCAGTATGACGAGCTGCAGCGGGAGATCATCGAAACTGAGCAGAGTCTGAAGAGCCTGACAAACGAGATGAAGGAGTTTGGCAGCGTGGCTGCTCAGCAGGTGGCAGCTGCCGGCGAGAAGGTCAAGGAGCTGGGTAGCAAAATCGAGTCTGTCGGAACCGGCCTGACGAAGTACGTCACCGGGCCGATCGTCGCCGTTGGTGCTGCGTCCGTCGCTGCGTTCAATGAGGTCGATGAGGGTCTGGATATCATCGTCAAAAAGTCCGGAGCCAGCGGCGCGGCTCTACAGGACATGGAGGACCGCGCCAAGAATTTGGCCACATCCATTCCGACGGATTTCAAGACCGCCGGTGAAGCCATTGGCGAGGTCAATACCAGGTTCGGACTGACCGGGCAGGAACTGGAAGACCTGTCGGCAAAGTTCATCAAGTTTGCCAGTCTGAACGACACCAGTGTGTCCAGCAGCATTGACAACGTACAGGCGGCAATGGCCGCGATGAATGTTGGAACCGCTGCCGCCGGCGATTTCCTGGACATCCTGAACAAGGCCGGGCAAGACACGGGCGTCAGCATGGATAAGCTGACCAGTGACCTGACCGCCAATGCCACCGCCCTGCGCGAGATGGGATTCGGGTACAATACCGCTGTTGGCTTCCTCGCCAATCTGAACAAGAACGGCGTGGATGCTTCAAGCGTGATGTCTGGCTTAAAGACTGCACTGAAGAACGCCACCAAGGACGGCAAGACCATGGGCCAAGCCATGCATGAGCTCATGGGCAAGATCAAGGGCGCAAAGTCCGAGACCAAGGCCATGCAGATCGCTTCGGAGCTGTTCGGCAGCAAGGCCGGTCCCGCTATGGCGAAAGCCATCCGAGAAGGCCGTCTTTCCTTTGATGACTTCACCAACGCCGTTCAGGACGCCGGCAACAGCATCGACAGCACCTTCGAGAATACCATGGACCCGATAGACCAGTTTAAGCTGGCTCTGAACGAGCTGAAAATAGTCGGCATGGAACTTGTCGAAGCCGCAGCGCCGATGATAAAGGCTGTTGCCGAGACAGTGAAAACGGCTGTCAGCAACATCCGCAGCTGGTGGGAGGGCCTGTCTCCCCTCGCCCAGCAGACCATTATTAAAGCAGCCGGTATCGCGGCAGCGGTTGGACCGGTTCTTGTGGTCGCTGGGAAGGTCGTAAAAGTAGTCGGAAACATAATGACGCTGGCTCCCAAGATCACAGGCATGATCAGCACAGTCAAGACAGCATTGACCGCTTTGTGGGGTGTGCTCGCTGCAAACCCCATAGTGGCTGTGATCGCGGCTATTACCGCCCTTGTAGCCGGTTTTGTTGTGCTGTACAACAAATGCGAATGGTTCCGCAATGCGGTCAACGGCCTGTGGAACGGTATTAAGACGACGGTGACAACCGTCGGGAATGCTATCGGTAGCGTACTGAAGGACAAGTGGGCGAATATCAAGAAAGCCTATGATGAGCACGGCGGCGGTCTGAAGGGTATCGCTGCTGCGACCATGCAGGCGATCAAGGAAAAGATGACGCTCGGCTTTGACATCATCAACAAGCTGACAGGCGGCAAGCTGGATGTGCTGAAGCAGAAAGTTACCAACGTCTTCAACAGTGTGAAGGATTTCATACACAACGCAATCGAGCGAATCAAGAGCTTCTTCAACTTCCATTGGGAGCTGCCGAAGATCAAGCTGCCTCACTTCAAGATCGAAGGCAAGTTCAGCCTGAATCCTCCTCAGGTACCGCACCTGACAGTTGAATGGTACCGAAAGGCTATGGAGAACGGCATGATTCTGAACAGCCCGACCATCTTCGGCTTCAATAATGGCAGACCGATCGGCGGCGGCGACGCCGGACCGGAAGCCGTGGTCGGAGTAGACTCGCTGCGCAGCATGATTCAATCTGCCGTTAATCAGACGGCAGGCAGGACAGCAGCCAGGAACATGACGGTCGTTCTGCAGCTGGACAAGACTGAGCTCGGGCGCACTGTATACACGCTCAATAATTCAGAGACGCAGCGCGTCGGCCTGCGTCTGGCAACCACGTGATGGGGGTGTGCATATGCTGAGGATTGACGGCGTCGAGTTTGACGTTAAATGTGAGATCAAACGGGTGGCCGAGATCAGTGCCAGCGACATCTCTGGCTTGCTTTTGGACAAATCATACTTCAACGATGTGCTCGGCACATATTTGGAATATGAGATTCGGCTGACATACCCTCTTTATAACCAAGGCGAATACGCATCTCTCTATGAGATGCTGACAATGCCCGTGGATGCACATGCATTTGTACTGCCGTACAATACAAGGACCATCAGTCTGACAGCTCGTGTTGAGACCATATCCGACGATCTTCTGGTATTCGAAAACGGGAAAAAATACTGGAGAAACTGTACGTTTTCGATTATATCCAACGGACCGAGCAAGGAGCAGACGCTTGAAAGCGCCATCCAGCGTGGCCTGACGCCGTTACCAGACGTGGCGTCTCCGAACATCGGAGATACATACACGTTCACCTCCAACGGCTGGGTGGCGGTGAATAATTAGAAGGGGGTGGTCGTGTGTATCTGAAATACTATACCACCCGCGATGATGGTGAAGGCGGCATAGAGTTTCTGGTAATTGATTATGAAAAGACGACCGGGCTGTCTTTTGCACCACAGGTTGATTTGACAGGCGATTCACTGCCGATCAACGAGCTGATAATCGATGTAATCACGACAGATGACTTTAAAACCGGTGAAGTCATTGAACTGTACGATGACATGGATCAGGTATGGGCACATTGGTACATCAAAAAAGCCATACACACGGCAGACAACGTCGTGCGCATTACGGCGCGTTCACTGATCGATTCTCTCGAATACAAGCAAATGGAAGCTGTTATGTTCGAGAACAGCAGTGCCGCCAGCGCCATTGATGCCTGCTTTGATGGACGCACGTCCGATTATCAGATTGATTCGAGCTTGTCTTCGGCAAAGCTGACTGGCTTTGCGCCGGAACAGACCGCACGTGAGCGCCTGGCATGGATCCTTTTCGCGCTGGGCGCATATGTCCGTGATGTGTTCACCACAAAGGCGCATATCTGCCCTGTGGATGAAACAAGCATCTACATTCCCACAGGCCGGTCTTTCTTCCGTCCGACAACCGACCTGAATGATTGGGTCACCGAAATAAGGATCACAAGCTATGCGTTTAGTCGGGCATCCAGCGAGGATGAATGGGAGGACAGCGACAGCAGTTATATGTTTCCGTTGCCATGGATTGCCGAAGAGCAGACCATATCGCTGTTAAACCCTAACGCGCCAGAAGACGCAACGGAGAACGTGATCGAGCTGGATGGCATCTACCTGGTGAATTCCGGCAACGTCAGCGATATCATCTCCCGGCTTGCAAAATACTGGTTTAATCGTAACGAAGTGACGCTGGATTGCGTCAACAACAAGCAATTCAGTCCAGGGGACAAGGTCGTCGCCTATGCCGCAGATGAATCCATATTAACCGGCTATATCCAGCAGGCCACATTCAAATTTGGACTACAGGCGAGATCAACGCTGAAGCTGATTGGTGTGGACAACGTCGCTGGCGCAAGGCTGACAGTGAACTACACCTACAATAATGGGCGCATCGGTCAGGCTGAGTATTTCTTTCCGGTTGGCTACACATACACCATCACCAACCCATATATCGATCGTACATATCAAGATCGTCGGTTCATTTATCGCCCAGAAAACGCGACTATCAGCGGAACGATCGTCGAAGGCGCAAACGTCGTCGAACAGGCATGTGATATTGTCCTGGAATATTATGACGGAACACTATCCGTTTATTCCGTGGACGAAATAGAGCTTCAAACCAGCGGAAACGAGTATACGGGAGTGATCTCATGAGCGAAAACACATCCATCAAGGAAGGTGGCCTGCCGAGACCGTTCGGTCCTGTCAACTATTTGCGCGTAGCATGCGGCGACAATAAACACGCACTTTGGGTCCCGGAGAGCACACGTCAGCTCGGCACCAAGAGTATTGACAAGAACGGAATCTATAGGGCATCCGCGGATAATGTTTATGGGTGGAGCAGCGTTGACGTCAATGTATCTCAATCCTCATCAATTACAGGAACTGATCCCGATGGTGATGAATCTGTTGTTTACCCTGATCCCGATAGCGGACAGCTGATAACGGAAAAGATACCGAGCAGAATCGAGGTTGTAACGCCTCCAACAAAAACCAGATATTCAGATGGTGATGCAATCGATTTTTCCGGAATCGTAGTCAAAGGCTATCTTGAAACTGGCGGTTTATGGGGAACCATACCATTCAATGAGCTTGTTTTCCCAGATACAACCGCCGTGATCCAGGAGGAGCACACATGGACGGACGGCAGAGGGATAAATGCAGGTCTGTTCTATATCATGCCATCATACGACCAATACGATGAGAGCGCGTATAATCGAACTACTCGTATTGTCGGCAAAACCAATCAGACAGCAGAGCCGTACGACAACGTATATATGGGAACAGAATGGCCTTCAACGCTGTTGGTAACTGTATATGCCGGTCAGTTCTATGTCTGCATCATTAGTGGAGACACAAAATTCAGGAATGTATATCAGATTCAGTATGCTGGATCATTCTATTATTACGGCAATTATAACTATGGCAATCTGCCACAGGGTGTATTTGTCAATGTTGGAAATCCCTATGCCGATAAGGAAATACTGGTGCCTGAATCCACCACCAATCCCAGTGGTGTAGATGCATCCTCTGTAGCTGAAACGCAGACAGTCCCTGTCCAATGGAGCAGACCCGGAGATGGCGCACTACTTGAATCCAGCTTTACAATAAACGTCGTCACACGTGGACTTTCGTAAGAGGGAGGATTGATCATGGGCCAGAGAGCTGTAATAGGCAAAAACAACGATCTTCTTCCGTTTGACGAGACCGTTGATAAACTACGAACGCCGGGTATCGGAGGCAGCGATATCACATGGATCCCGGAAGAAAAGACACGGTGTGAATCGCTGAGCGTTTCAGTAAACGGCACATATGCCGCCGCTGACGCAGGAAAATACGGATATAATTATGTCGTTGTCAATGTTCCGGGCAACAGCGTCACCGGCACTGATGGCGACGGCGATGAGGCGACAGCGACTGTGGATCCGGATACTGGTGAAATTGAAATCACAAAGATCCCGTCCAGCATCAGAGTGACAACACTGCCATCCAAGACGATATATGTAGACGGAGAAACAATCGTTTATACCGGCATTGTTGTACATGCCTACACCGCGAACGGTCAGGATATGGGAGCTGTGCCGTTTAACGAGCTTGTTTTCCCTGTTAACGAAGCGGATGTGGTCGGAAATCCGTGGACAGACGGCGGAGGACTGAACAGCATGATGCTGTATTATACGGCGCATTATGGCGTCGACTGGCGAGGCAATGAATATGTGGTTTATGTCCATACTCCGGCAGTTGGACACGATGATGATTATCCTGATCAGCCAGCCACCTTTGGCGGCGGCGGACCAGCCACTTTGTTAGTAACGAGGTATAACGGGCACAACTATGCCATGCTCGTCACAGGCGATGGATCTTGCAGAGTGGATATGTTCGCTTATAGGCCGGACACTGATGGTGACGGAAAAAATTACGGCTGGACATTAACTGGCGGTACGAGCGCGAGAGCATACAAAGGACGTTTTTCGAGTGTTTCATGGGAAGAATATCTAACAGAAATACCGGAATCCACTGTCAATCCAACCGGAATCGATCCATCAAACCTTCATGCAACGCAAACGCTCCCCGTTCAGTGGAGCCGCACAGGTGACGGCGCTGTTTTGGAAACCAGCTTCAATATCAGCGTAACAACCGGCAGCGCGTAAGAGGTGAAAGCAATGAACAAAATCAGAATGAACAACCGCGAGTGGTCGAACTATCTCTGGTCTCGCATAAAAAACCTGTTCTCCAATCTGGACACGCGCGTTACCACCCAGGAACAGGCCGGTTATATCACTGAGGAGACTGATCCAACTGTTCCTTCGTGGGCAAAGGCATCGAACAAGCCGACGTACACCGCAACGGAGGTCGGTGCAATTCCTGCCAATCAAAAGGGCGCTGCATCAGGTGTCGCCGAATTGGACGGCGACGGAAAAATCCCAACGTCACAGCTGCCGTCATACGTGGATGATGTGTTGGAATATTCCAACGTCAGCGCTTTCCCATCTGAAGGAGAATCCGGAAAGATATACGTCGCAAAGAATGCGAACTCCATGTACAGGTGGAATGGCACAGCCTACGTTGAGCTGTCCCCTTCTCTGTTGTTGGGAGAGACATCCTCAACCGCATACCGAGGAGACCGCGGGAAGGTGGCTTATGATCACTCGCAGACCATCGGAAACCCACATCATTTGACTCTTGACGACCTTGGAATCGCTGATATCATCAGGCAGATGGAGTTCATTTACGAAACCGTCGGAGCATCTGATAACTGGCAGGATCACGATGATACTCAGTTTGTAGACCACGACGGAAACGAGCTCGTTTTCCATACAGATGCAAGGCTTCTTGGATGGCATTAAGGAGGGATATAATTGGCTGTTAAGACAATAGCAGAGCTGCCCGTTGTAACCACACTAACGGACAACGACCTTCTTGTTATCGACGATGGCTCCCGTAACTATGCCATCACATGGGGAAACCTAAAAACAAAAGTGACTGGTGTCACGGGTTTCACCGTGGATAATACGGCAGGCACGATCACAATCACACTGGCGACCGGCGCGACGCTGACCGTCACCCCGCACGACCCGACGAAGCAGGATACACTGTCATGGGATTCCACTCCTACGGCTGACAGTACGAAGCCTGTCACATCCGGTGGCGTCAAGGCCGCGCTGGATGGCAAGCAGGACACGTTGTCGTGGGACACGACACCCACATCCGGAAGCAGTAAGCCGGTCACATCCGGCGGTGTCAAGGCTGCGCTGGATGGCAAGCAGGACACGTTGTCGTGGGACACGACACCCACATCCGGAAGCAGTAAGCCTGTAACGTCTGGCGGTGTCAAGGCCGCGCTGGACGCAAAACAGGATACCTTGTCGTGGGACGCGACACCCACGGCGAACAGTACGAAGCCGGTCACGTCCGGCGGCGTCAAGGCTGCGCTGGATCTGAAACTGGATAAAGCTGATTATGTCGATTTCACCGGCGCGTCCTCCAGCGATGCCGGTGCCGCCGGCAAAGTGCCTGCCCCCGCCGCCGGCGGACATCGCTATCTCGCGTCTGGTGGCTCTTGGCAGGCCCCTGACACAGTGCCGACGAACGGCAGCAACTACCTGATCACGTCCGACGCCGTGTTCGACGCGCTGCTCATCCTGGCAACGGATATCGCGCCGGGGTACAGCAGCTCCGCGACATATGCCCTGGGCGCGTATGTCACGTACAACAATGTGCTGTACAAGTGTACGACTGCGATCACCACCGCAGAGGCGTGGAACTCCGCGCACTGGACGGCTGTAAACATCGGCGCGGAGTTGGTAGCCATCAAGGCCAACGTGGCAGCGAACACCAGCAACATCAGCACGAACACGGGCAACATCTCCGATTTAACCACCGAAATCGCCAAAACTGTCCATGTTGACAGAGATCAGTTCTTTTCCGAACAGGAGCAGTATCAGGCGCGTGTGAACATCGGCGCGATTGGTTTTGCCGAATTTGGAAAGAAACGCTACGGTGTATCCGGCGTCGGCCAGTCCTCGACTACGCTCACCCGGCTTTACGACGCCGTTGGCATGACGGCCACGCCCAGCACGGATGCCACCGCAGGCTACTCTGATTTCGATTCCTGTGCTCCGTTCAACAGGCGCAAATGCGTCGGCTACTGGACCGCCGGAAACGGTAAAGCCGTGTTCAATGTCAACGCCTACGAAGGTGACGCCGACTACGCCGAAGATGGTAGCATGGGCGATTATGTCGCTGTCGAGGTGGAACCGTTCTATTACTACCACAAAAGCGGTATCATGGCCGTGTCCATGTACCCATGGCCGGGATATGAGATTCACCCCGTCTGCAAGGACTACGACGGCAACGTCAGGGCAAAGACCTATCTGCCGGTGTATGCGCTGGCACAGGACGGCAACGGCAAGGCCGTGTCGCTCCCCGGCTTCCAGAACCAGCGCGGTGGGTACAACGACCTGCGGAACTACGCAGCGACCTACAATGCCACGGGCATGTCGCAGTTGGCAATGATCGAACCGTCGGCGGTATGGCACTATGAATGGCTGCTGATGACCATCGAGTTTGCAACCACGAATATGCAGAGCATCATGAATGGCGCGGTGTCCATGCGGTATGCGGATGACAAGATTGTGGCCGTTCCGGGGGCAAACATGATCGTTGTCGGCTCCGTCGGCAGTAACTTTGTGGTAGGACAGACAATCTACATGGGCGCGTCTTATGGCGCTTCCGTGAATGTGCGCACTGACTATAACATGATCACTGCCATAGACAAATGCAACGATGACGGTACGCTTAATCCGTCTGGCTCCTATTATCGGTTTACCTATGATGGCACTGACAGATCGTCCAGCATAGTCGTGGATACATGGGCGGTATCGACACGTCCATGGTGCACCGGCGCGACGGCTGGCTATGCTCCCGGCGTGAATGCTGTCAAAGGACACACCGGCTCCCCAGTAAGCAACAGCTCCGGCAAATATCCGATGCGGTACCGCTGGCGTGAGAATGTCTATGGGAACCAGTTTCACACGTCGCTGGATTTGGCTGATCTGCGCGTCGAGGATGGTTCGAGTTATCATCTGGACTGGTACTTCCTCAACGATCCTCGGAAGTATACACCGTTTGGTAATTATGACAAGGCGACAATCCAGAACACAGCAAAAGGCTGGGTGAAGCTGGGCGTCAGCACTCCCGTGGCCAGCTACGCCAATGGGTACATCAAAGAGTTGGGTGCGGATGCGAACTATCCTCATGTGCGCGTCCCCGTATCGACTGTTGGCGGTAGTTCAACGACGTATTACTGCGACTATGCGTACCTCGTGGCCTCTCTTGAGGTTCGCTCGGTGCGGTGGGGTGGTGCCGTCGCTGACGGGGCGAACGCTGGTCCCTGTTTCTTCTACGCGAACAGCGCCCCCTCCACCGCGTTCTGGCATTGCGGCGCGGCCCTTTATTTCCTCCAGTAAGGGGGTGAATGCGCGTAGCGCAGAGGGGGCCGCAGCCCCCTCAATCTCCCTTTTCATTGGCGCGTAAGCGCCGAAATTTTTTTCAAAATTTTGTCTCTGGCCGTTTTTGCCAGAATCTTGCAATTCGCTGATTTTTGAAATCAATCCTGTTATAATGACATGCAACGGGATTGTGATGTGCAGGTTCTGGCCGTTTGACTTCCTGCGAACCTCGTGAACTCTCATGAGGTTCGCTCGGTGCGGTGGGGTGGTAACGTCAATGACGGGGCGAACGATGGTCCCTGTTACTTCAACGCGAACAACGCCCCCTCCAACGCGAACTGGAATTACGGCGCGGCCCTAAACCTTATCCAGTGCCGGCAAGGCCGCTTGAGCGACAAGCCTGCCGGGTGGTACTCGAATAGAATCCTGCGACTATTGCACTCACCTTTCCGTGGTTGGCAACAACCGAAATACTTCCTGCTGGAGCGGCTTAGTAAGCGATTGAAAGGCCGTAAGGGAAAAAGGCATGAAAAGAGTCGGTAACCTGTGGGATAGCTTTGC
>Ga0326514_10002028_pt1 | contig 12987 bp, 15 predicted proteins | sample 3_2548_0518_D_FD_203653 | JGI IMG/M metagenome (GOLD analysis project Ga0326514, IMG submission 203653) | Bovine rumen microbial communities from UC Davis, California, United States - 3_2548_0518 | ecosystem: Host-associated > Mammals > Digestive system > Stomach > Rumen | place: USA...
GCACGCAGGTTACCATTCTGTGCCTTAAAGAAGGAACTACTACTCTGACTGCCAAAACTTCTGATGGACAGACGGCTGAAATAGAAATCATCGTATGGCACGTTGAAAAGGAAGAAGATGCTGTTCCGCTTGAAAAATCGGAGTTAAAATTCGGAACTAATGACAACATCATATCTGAAATTGCTGATTGGGAAGGTAATGCAGTAACATACCCTGTTTCAGGAGTAACAGAAGACATGAAGGTTGAGTACAGCATTGCAGACGAAAGTGTTGCGAAAATCGATTCAGCAGACAGCACGCAGGTTACCATTCTGTGCCTTAAAGAAGGAACTACTACTCTGACTGCCAAAACTTCTGATGGACAGACGGCTGAAATAGAAATCATCGTATGGCACGTTGAAAAGGAAGAAGATGCTGTTCCTGTAGATGATGATTTACCTCAAACCGGTTATTCTAACATCTATAAGGTAATCGCAGGACTCGCAGCTCTTATGACGGTTAGCGGTGCAACATTGGTTGTAAAAACGAGAAAAGAAAACGAATAAATAATCGTAGGAGCGTCGCTTGATAAGTGGCGCTCTTACTTGTAATGAGGCACTATGAAAAAGAAAACATTGCAGATACTCGGTATCATCATGATAATATGCGGAGTGTCTGTATTATCCCTGTTTGCATATAGAAAAATCAGCAGAGAGTTGTATCTTCGTAAACTGCTTGATAACAACATCAACTTTGAGATTCCTCGGTTGAATATCAAAGTGCCTGTGCTTGAGGGTACTGACTCAAAGGCTCTGCAAGTATCAGCAGGACATTTTGAAGATACCGGCGCACTCGGCAAGGGCAACTATTGTATTGCAGGGCATAACAGCACGATATATGCTGAGATATTCAATGACCTTGACCAGATTCAGATCGGTGATGAGATGTATCTCGTTGATACAGATGAAAACCGCACACGCTATCTGTATATCGTTACTGAGTACAGAACCGTTGAGCCAAATGAGACTTGGGTGCTGAACGATTTTGACGATAACAGGCTCACGGTCATATCTTGCACTGATGACGGAACGCAAAGACAAGTTGTAGTGGGGTTGCTTAAACCGTCTCAAAACCCATAGCCTACTGGCGCACCTAATTTCCGTTCCACACAAGTCATAATCAGAATTGTGGAGCATACCACAACAGGCACAAACCCTAATGGAACGAATAACCGCAAGCTCTCGGAAACGCTCTGTAAGCGTTTCTGAGGGCTTTTTCTTTTCAGACGGTTAGTTTTCCGCTCCGCAGGCTCAGACGGCTCTGTGGGGCATTTCCGTTCGCCAGACGGTCAAGCTGAGGTCTGCTCGGTGATGCCGTGACGGAGTTCATACTCACGCACACGGCGGTAAAAGGTATTAGCCGACATATCCATTCTCCGCATAAAATCTCTGCCTGTGATGTGCTTGACTCTCCATTCCCCATAGAGCTGCCCGAACATCGTCCAGTCGGTGGGGATAGGTTTCCGTCCCGTGTACTTGCCCTGTGCCTTAGCAATCTCGATGCCCTCACGCTGTCGCTGTTTGAGCTGCTCACGCTCCAACTGAGAGAGAGCTGCGAATACGGTCAACATGAATTTGCCCGTAGGCGTGTCGGTGTCGATCTTCTCCTTGTGGCTGATGAGGGTAACACCTTTTTCGGTGAGTGTGTCGATGATGTTCAGCAAGTCCTTTGTGGAGCGTCCCAGACGGCTGATACTCTCGATGTAGAGCGTGTCACCCTCACGCACATAGTCAAGCATTGCCCTAAGCTGAGGGCGGTCGGTGTTCGCTCCTGACAGCTTCTCTGAGAAGATGCGGTCAACCTGATAACTGCACATGATCTCCTGCTGTCTCGCTGTTTCCTGATGCTCCGTAGAAACACGGATATATCCTATTTTGCTCATGTTATCGTATCCTTTCTTTATTCAAGTGTATCTTTCTTTCTCTGCTGAGTGAGCTTCTTCTGTCTGTACTTTTCACGCTCACGCTTCATCTGCTGTTCGTTGATGTACTGGCGCACCTGACGGGTGTATTTCTTCGCCGTTTCACGCTTGGTGAGAAATGCGGTATGCTCGACATTAAGCCTGTTCCACTTTGATTTCAGCTTGTTGGACTTCTCCAAAAGGTCAAGCATTGTCGGCGGTTTGCCGTCAACAGCATACCTCTTGATATGCTCCTTGATGTATTTGACTGTTGCTTCATAGTCCTCGATAGTGGCGGCATTTTTCTTCTTGAAACGGCTCTGCGACCAGCCCGATTTGCCCTGATACTCCTTGTAAACAGGCTCCAGCTCGTCACGGTGCTTCATCTTTGCAATGAGAGTGTCGATAGCCGTAAACTTCTTTCTCAGATCAGCAAGCTCAGTTGTGTGGTCATCATCGTGAGGTGTATTGAAGAAAAATCCTGACAGCTCATTGAATGACATAACGCCGCCCGATTCAAGGTCTGCGATAATTTCATCGGCTCTGCCCATACCTCTGATAGCTTTCCACGGATCTTCTTTCTTTTCAGGTGCTTTACTCTCCGTAGGTGTGGGCTGTGGTGTCGGGGCAGACGGTTCAGGCTTCGGCTCGGTGGGCTTGGCAGCAGATGCGTTAAGCATATCAAGCTGCGCCTGCCGTCTTGCTCGTCGGGCTGCAAGAAATTTCTCCATTGTTTCTTTGGCGGCAGCTTTCTTCTGTGCGGTTTCAATCGTTTCGGTGATAGCACTCGGCTCAAATTCATCGCCCAGCGTGTCAGCTCTTGTAAACCGCTGTTGCCCCTCTCCCGATAACTTGAATTTCAGCTTGACTTTGTTCTGCGGAGTATACACATACTCAATTCCGCTGTCGGTGCAGTTTTTGAGGAAGTCCTCAAAGCTCCTGCTGTAAGAAATAATCTCCCTGAGCATACTGCGGAGCTTGTCCTTCCACGACTTGCCCTCTTTCTTCATTTCGTTCTCGTAATGAGATACGCCCTTACCAATCGGGTCAATGAGCGATAGCCCGTGTTCCTTGCAAATCTCGTCCGATATTTCACGCAACTCTGCCCACGCTCTTTCTGACTTCCTGCCCTGATTATGCTCGGTGGTGAAACTCAGTCCGTTATACAGATTTGTGTTATTGAAAATGATGTGGCAATGCAGGTGCGACTTATCATGGTGGACGGCTATCACATACTGATAATCGCCTTTCAGATAACGGTCGCAAAGCTCCTCTCCGATCTGCATAGCCTGTTCGGGCGTGACTTCACCGGGGGCAAAGCTCTGTATCATGTGGTAGGCAAGGATTTGTGTTCGCCCTGTGCCTTGCTGTCGGACGGCTCGGAAGTCCTCGCTTGCTCCTGCGCTGTCGGCTCGGCAAGCATAAGAGTTGACATATAGACCGTCGATGGTCTTATCCCCGTTTGTGATGTAAGCGATCGCTGCACTGACTGTTGCTCGGATCGTATGGATAGAAGTGTATGCCAAATTTCGTTTACCCCTTTCTTTATCTCGGTAATATCCTCGGCATAGATGTGACCTGTGCTGTAAAGTCGGACAAGTATCTGATTGATGTTCGCTCCGATGCGCTTCATCAGACGATTACATTCGGCAATTTCGGTGCGGTCGGGAGTGAGGTCAACCCTCGCACGAACACAATCTCGGATATACTCCGTTTTGTTTTTATAGCCGTACTGCTCACACTTTGCAAGAATGTCCTGCATTTCCGATTCCGTGAACCTCACATTAAGGGTGTAGGACTTCTTCTCCCTCTTGCGTTTCAGGTACTTGCGTTCATCGTCGGTAAGCTCGTCCTCAGACTTGTGTGCAAGGGTATCATCAAGCTCGGCAGCAACCTCTTGGTCAAGTTCGTGATTGATAGCACCCTCATAGGTCATGCCCGACAACTCGGTAAACTTGGGTTTAGGCGGTCTGCCACGCTTCTTTTTCTCGGTTTCCATAGTGGTGTCTCCTTTGTTTTAATTTCGGCGTAAGCCGATTATTTTCTGACCGCTGTGCGGTCATTTCGGGGCTTGGGGTGTCCCCAACAAGCATTTGGTATTTTCGTTCGCTGTGCGGCGCAAAATACAATGCTTGTTATTTTTGTTGCGCTGTAGCGTATATTTCTCGCCTGTGGGATTTGCATATCTCGCAGGCTTTCGATGCTCCGTCAGCGAATTTGGAGCTATGCGACTTAATCTCTCCGCCGCACTGTCGGCGGTCATACTCGCTCACGCTCCTGCGTGATGCTCTCATTCATCATCGGTGTCAATATTCTAAACTGGTACGGCGCAGTTTCAGCGCAATGAGGGCGGCAATCCGGTGAAAAGTTTGCCGTTAAAATTTTCCCCATAACAACTTGACGAACTCGAAAACTCTAATGGCGCACAAAGTTCATGCGCCCTGCGAATAGACAGATAGCTCCGAAATTTGCTATAATATTATCGTGGGGTTAAATCAAATCCTGCGATACTCAAAACCGAAAAGAGGTGATGCGAATGAGTAAGAAAGCGAAAGCTGAGGTCGCTGACGAGTCCGCCGTTATCATTACGGATGCCGTGCTTGCCGAGAATCAGGCGAAGCTCGATAGTTACGAAAAGTCTATCAAGGCAGCGCAGGAACGCAGGCGCAAGGTCATCATCGAAAGCAAACTCTACACCTACGATAAGCTCTCACAGCTTTACGACGGTGCTGAGGGGCAGGCACTTCTCGATGCAGTCACTGCGGAGCATACGCTCATCGGCAAGCTGACCGACAGCGGAATGTCCTACGCTGACATTGAGGGGCTTGTCGATAGCTCTGACGGTGCAGACAGCAAGTCGGGCAATGATGCCGACAGTGACTCTGCCGATGATGAATTTGTCGGGCAGACTTCTTTCTTCGGAGATAATTCCTACAAGGATTAACATATTTCCGACAACAAAACGATAGCTGTACAAGGGGCGGCAGCAATGCCGTTCCTCACGGCTACAATCACAACCAACAACCATGAGGGTAAGAGATATAAAGCGATGCCCTCAAATCCAAATGCGTAGATAAAGACAAGCTAAAGGAGAAAAATTCGCTATGAATGAAACAACAACCGCCGCTGTTGCGGTATCGGAAAGTGTGTCCGAGTACCATATCGGGCATACGATTTACAGAGTAAAAACCGTCTATAACCCTGCTTTTCGGCAAAGCCTGAGTGACATACTTGCAAGGCTCATCACGGCTGACTGTGAGAAAATGCTCGGTGATAATGAACAGGAACAGGACAAGCAGGCTGTGTGAAATTTTAGCTTGGTGCGTATTGACTTTTTCGGCAATGCGCGCTAAACTATTATCATAGCTTGCTGTATCCTGTCGGAAAGTGAGGTTAATATGACAGACAAGATAACAGCTTTATACTGCCGTCTTTCGCAGGACGATATGTTGGACGGCGAGAGCAACAGTATCACAAACCAGAAAGCTATCTTACAGAAGTTCGCTGAGGACAACGGCTTTCCCAATCCGACTTTCTACGTAGACGACGGAGTGAGCGGTACGACTTGGGAGCGTGACGGCTTCAAAGCGATGATGGCTGACATTGAGGACGGCAAGGTCGCTACGGTAATCACTAAGGATTTGAGCCGATTAGGTCGTGACTACCTGAAAACAGGCGAGCTGATCGAAATGGTGTTCCCTGACTATGATGTTCGCTACATTGCCGTCAACGATAATGTTGATACAGCGAAGTCCGAGAATGAACTGCTTGCTTTCAAGAACATTTTTAATGACTGGTATGCCCGTGACTGCTCAAAGAAAATTCGTGCGGTGTTTAGGGCAAAGGGACAGTCGGGCAAGCACCTGTGTCCGCCCGTGTACGGCTACAAGAAGTCCGATACCGACAAGAACCTGTGGGTAATTGATGAGCCTGCCGCTGAGGTGGTACGCAAGATTTTCAAGCTCTGCATTGACGGTTACGGTCCGGTGCAGATCGCCCGTATCTTGACCGAACAGGGTATCCCGACACCTACCGCCTACGCTCTTTCTCAGGGCAGGGACAACGGACGGCATAATGCAAAGACTTATCGTTGGGGAGCGCAGACAATTGCCCATATCCTTGAACGCTACGAATACTGCGGTCACACGGTCAACTTCCGTACAAAGATGAAGTCTTACAAGGTTCACAAGATCGTGTATAATCCGCAGGACGAGTGGCAGATCTTTGAGAATACGCAAGAGCCTATCATCACGCAGCAGACCTTTGACTTGGTGCAGGAGCTTCGCAAACACAAGCGCAGACCACAGAAAATGCAGACGGTCAATCCGTTCGCAGGAATGGTGTACTGTGCCGACTGCGGAGAGAAGATGTACCTGAGCCGCCGTAAGAATGAGCGTCCCGAACAGGAACACATGAGATGCTCCACCTACGCAAAGGAACAGGATAAATGCACCGTCCACTATATTCGCACCTGTGTCCTGAATGAGATCGTCCTCGGTGAGTTGAACAAGCTCCTGACAATGGTGCGTGAGAATGAGGACGAGTTTATTCAAGCGGCTATGAGTAATTCCGTTCAGCGTAAATCCTCGGAGCTTACAAAAGCAAAGAAAACGCTGAAACAGGCACAGAAGCGTATTGCTGAACTGGATAAGCTGTTCACAAGGCTCTATGAGGACAATGTTCTCGGCAGGCTCTCCGATGAGCGCTTCACGATGATGTCCGCAGGATATGAGGAGGAACAGACTAAGCTGAAAGCTACCGTTGCGGAGCTTACCGCCTTTGTGGAAACGGCTGAACAGAAGTCCTCCGATGTAACTGCGTTCCTCAAAGTCGTACACAAGTATGAGCATATCGAAAAGCTGACACCAGAGATCATGCACGAATTGGTTGACAAGATCGTAGTACACGAACCCGACAAGTCCAGCGGTAAGCGTGTGCAGGATATTGAGATACACTTCCGCTTTGATGTGGCGGTATCGACAATTTCCGTTGAAACAGGAAAATATGGAAAAAAGGTCGCATAACCGACGGTGTTATGCGACTACACTAAGGGAGAAAAAACTTCTATATCACTACTGTGCTTTCGCACCGGGGTTATCATTACCGTAACCTTCGAGGAGGTTTACGACACCCCAAAGCGAAACACCGCCGCCGATAAGGCAGATAACGCTCTTGAGTACGGTGCAGGCAGTAGTGATGAAGGACGAGGTATCGACCTCGCCGGTGCCTGCTGCGAATGCCTGAGTAGTACAGGTCATAGCCATAACGCCTGCAACGGTTGCAAACATGGTTGCCTTCTTTGCACCACGGGTGAGCTTAGAGAGCCACTTGTGCTTAGGTGCAGAGGTAGTGGTTGCTGTCTCCATAGCGGTAGCATCGACCGCAGAAATATTCAGTTCGTTCATAGGTAAAAAGTCTCCCTCAAAATAAAAAAAGTAGTGTCCGCAGCTTCAACCGTTTCTCTTTTATTCGGTTTCTTCACTGTCCGAGTTAAAATCCGACATATATCTCTTTTTCGTCGGTTTCCTCAGAATTTGGAGTATCAGCGGTTTCTGTTTCTGTTGCTGATACTGTTGTAACTTCCTGTCCGGCGGCCGTCATATCAACACCATACCCCGTGAACTTCTCCTGTCGAGACAGTCTCAAACGCATCGCCTTTTGGTCACTCACATATTTTTCGATGTTGAACCCCATCTCAGGATTATCGTCCAAGAGCATTGGATATTGCTTATGACGGGTAATGTCAAACTTGTCCGAGAAGAACGGACGCACTCCTCGCACTTGTAAGATACATTTACCGCCGTCCATGACCGCCAGTTCGTCCTGACTTTTCAGCTCTTTGCCGAGCTTCTGATAGTTCATACCGTAGCTTTCCGATTGTCCACGATTGGTGGAGGTATTGAAACTGTCGATCGTTTCTTTACCCAAGCTCTCTGAGATCTCTTTCAGCGTGGACTTCTCCTTACCGCCCAAAAACAGCATCGTATCACAGTTGCCCTCAATCGTATCTGCATTATCTTTATATATAGCCTTTAGCTGGCTCTTAGCTTGCAAGATGATCGACGCGCTGATTTCACGGCTTCGGATAGTCGCAATGAGCTTCTCAAACTGCGGTATTTCGCCAATATTGGCAAATTCGTCTAACAAACAGCGTACATGATAGGTCAGCTTTCCCCCTGGGGAATTATCTGCTTTGGTGCAGAGTAGGTTGAAAAGCTGTGAATACATGATAGCGACCAGGAAGTTAAAAGTCGCATCTGTATCGGAGATGATTATGAAAAGCGCACTCAACTCATCACCGAGCTTGTCAAGGTGCAGCTCATCGTAGGAGGTGATCTCCAAGACCTCATCTATTGCAAAAGGCGCGAGTCGTGTCGAACAGCTAATAAGAATAGACTTAGCCGTTTTTCCGGCAGCGAGCTTATACGCCTTGAATTGTTTGAGTGCAAATGCACCCAAGCGCCGTTGTTCGGCATCGGGTTTCGTTTCAAAGATGTCACCGTAATCAGCCATGACTTCGGGATCTTCGTGCTTTGTGCCGTTCAGCCAGCACTCCACGATCTCAAACTCAATGTCTATCGCATTCTTGAATTCCTCATCGTCCTCACGGCATTCCGAAGCGTTTATCATGTCGATCAGCGTTTCAAAGTTCCATTGATCTTCGGGGTACATAGCGAAAATAAGTGCAATATACGCAGTATAGAGCAGTTTCTCCGCTTTCACCCAAAAGTCATCGCCGGACGGCTGCTGAGAGGAAGAAGTATTCTTGATAAGGACTTCCACGAATTTGAGAATATCCTTCTCACGGTTTTTCTTTGAAATGTAAGCAAACGGATTGTAGTGCATACTTTTCGCAAAGTCGATCGTGTTGAACACCTTGATCTTGTAAGGCTCATAGACAGGGATATATCTGCCTTTTTTGTCTTTGAGATAGTTGCCCTTATCGTCCCTGCGGTACACAACTTTTCCGTCAACTCGTTTCGGGCGGCCCCGTTCAAGCATTTTTCCGCATTCCACAAGCACCGTACCCTTCGGGTCGGTTACTACATAAGAGGAGTGCATCTGCATCAGGTTCGGCTTGACGAAAAATCGTGTCTTACCTGAGCCTGAACCGCCGATCACAAGAATGTTCTTGTTACGGGCGAACTTCGGTGCAGAGGGCTTGCCCATAGTCAGGGATTCCGTCTTTGTGAGTATCACATTGTTTTCAGGGCAGGATAAGTCCATATACGGCTCAATATCCTTTTCACCGCCCCATACGGCAGAACCGTACTCCTCGCCCTGGCGGAACTTCTTCTTGTTTTTCGACTTGACATAGAGGACTAACCTCATTACACCCGCAAGAACCAAGCCGAAAAGAAGATCAAACGGGTGTAAACTGGGAAAGATTCTTGCAAACGCCACACCGAGATTGCTCATGAAAGGCAGGATTTTTTCCTGAAATCCGTTGCCCTCAGCAGTACGGTACGCAAAGCCGATCAGGTTGCCCACATAAGAGAAAGCTACATAGGGAACAGCCTTGATGATCAGCTTTTTGAGTTTTCTCGTGTCGATCTGCAATTCGCAGACCTTTCCTTTCTGTTGGTATCGGCATCAAAAACCGCCGTAAAAACATCATCGCCCCTTGCCCGTGGAACGGGTGCAGGCTGGAAGTAGTTGTAGATCACCGTCTGTTCTCCCTTGTTTTCTCTCTCTGTTTCTGTTTGCGAGGTTTGCTCCTGAGCTTCTGAGCCTGCTGCTGCATCTGCTCACGGGTGAACTCCCCACGCTTCTGTGTCTTGCCCTGTCCCTTGCCGACATACTCCGAAAATGCTCTCTTGAAATCCTCTGTTTTGGCAGCGGAAAAGAAAACATGATAGGTAGGCGGTTCGGTGCTTTTATCTCTTTTCAGGGCAAAATCCACATCGTATTTTCGTGCGGTTTTCAGAAAATCCCCGATATTTCGGTCTGAAACCTCAATGCTGTCGAGCTTTGACGGGGACTTTGCCTGCAACTGCTTGTAGGTCATACGCCCCTTTTTCTCAGCTTTGCCCGACATAAACTCCTGCAATGCGGATTTCAGCACATCGGCGGTCATTTTCTCCGCCTTGATCGAAATGTCGATGGTTTTCTTCGCACCGTTCTCATAGTCGGACGGCATTACGCATCACCGCCTTCGTCTGCGGTTGGCATTTCAAAAGTGGAGAACGCTTCACTCTGGAGCCAACGGGTAATGTCACGCTGGACCTTCATCACTTCCTCATAGTCGGAGCTATGGTAAAGGAGAATTTCGCCGTTCTTTACGTCAGTGCCGATGATGCAGTATTCATCTTCCGAATGCTCCTCATCGAAACCAACAGCACGCTCCTCGACGCTGATTGCGACCAGATTGTTATAGTTGACAAGATCGCCGTCCTGCGTGATAATAGACTTAGCCATGATTTTTCACCTCTTTCCGTAAAAGCTCATGGAGCTTGTTGTGATATTCCTCCTGAAGCTCGTCAAAAGAAGAAAACACGGTGTCAAGAGTCTTTTTCTCTATCCTGTTACCGAGCATATCCATGACGATAGCTTCTAAATCGCTGTGAAAACTGTAAAACAGGTCGTTTACAGACTTTCAAGCGGCTTCGGAGTCTGTGTTCTGCTTCTCAGGGTTAGGATTGAAGTATCCGGTCTTGAGATACACAAGCCTGTCGGGGCAGTAATAGCGATGCTGATCGCCTTTACCGCAGGGAATCGCATAACCGAAGTCAACAGCTCCGGCAACAAGCCCCTTTTTCAGCGTAGCGATGCCAATACCGCTTGCCTGAGAGATCTCAGACAGCGATACATTCCTGCCTGTAAATGCAGGAGTTACCGCCACATTCTTCTTTGCAGCCATAGAACCACCTCCTTTCTCTGTCAGACAGCCATACCATAACCGAGATCACGCCTGATCTGTTCGTCAATGTTACGGCTCTCACAACCTTCGTTGAAATGATATGTCAGAACCTCGTTGTAGAGGGAACTGATGAAATATCTGCGAAAATCCTTGATATTATCGACCTTTGCCATATTCTCAAGGACATTCTCTACCATGTAGATATTGGCTTTGAGCATCTTTGACTGAATAACTGCTCTGGGGAATGCCTGACCTCTGAGTGTGGTATATGGCAGAGGGGAACATATTTCGTCAACGATAAAGCCGACAATTTCATCAGCTTCTGCATAACCGTCCCGACCGTCCTGACAGAGCCAGTCACCAAGATGCCAGTAGTCGAGATTATCTCTGACAACTTCTGTGAAATACTCTACTTCTTCTGCGTTATATCCGTCAGTCACTCTCTCAGCAGATTTTTCAACACTCGGAATGTTGAAAGTTGGCTTTGCCACCGCAGGAATGATAGAGGATTTATCACACAGTAATTGATTTTTCTGTTTTGTATTGTTGTTATTATATTGTCCCTGATTTTCAGACAGCGGAGTTTCAGCAGGCGGAGTGTCCAGATACGGGTTTTCCACCTTCTGTTTTTCAGCCGATGAAGAAACAACGGCTTTCGCCTTGCCGCCCTCACGGATCGTAATAGCCTTGCGTCTGGTCTCAGCTTCAAGTTCGTCTGCTTCTTCCTTGCTGACGGGTACATCGAAAAAGCTGTAAACATATTCAAAATGATTGTTCACGCTCTCATTCGACAGGAGTTTTGTGCGAACAAGGTAGCCCATATCAATGAGTTTGTTCACAGCGTTATGCACGGCAGTCTTGCCCTCTTTGCAGATAGCTTTCAGTCCTGACATAGAGAAATTCCAGCTATTCGGCAGAGAAAGAACTTTCAGCATAAAGCCGATCAGTTTGTTTCTGATCTTATTGGTTCTGAGGAGCTTTGCACTGATAATAGTGAAATTGCTGTCCTTCTTCACACGGTTCAGGGTAGCGTTATCTGCTGTAAATGTCTCCATTTCAATGTCATACTTCGGGATAGAATCGTCCAGTTCCGAGTATTCATAGAAGTCATAGAGATAGCTGATCCTGCCCGTAGGAGACTCGTTTGGCATCAGCAAGGTCTTTTTGACATATCCCCACTGTTCCAGTTCAGCAAGTTGAGACTTGATCGCTGTTTCACCGTCCTCACAGATAGCCACAAGTCCGGCAATCGTGAAATTCCATGTAGGTGGTAGGTCATTGATCTTGCCGAGCAGACCTATCGAATCGCAGCCGATATTTGTTGACCGCACGAAGCAATTGCTCAGAACGGCATAACCGCCTGACCTATGTACTCGGCAGATCGTATCTGGTATTGTCTTTTTTGCTTTTGTTTTCTTGTCCATTTCTCTCACCTCTGCTTACGCTCCGTACACAAATTCCATGTTGGATATTCGCAGCTTGTTGACCGCATAGACATGACCATACGGCTTCTGCACTACAAGGAGGAAACCTCTCTTGCAAAGCTCATACACAGCGGTACGAAGCTCATCGAAGGTGAACTGTGAAAGCTCACTGTAACGGCGAAGCTCATCGACCGTAACGTAGTCAAAGTCTGAATGGTTGAGCATTGCCGTCAGCAGTTCATTACAGGCTTTAGCTTCAAAGTTGTAATTGAGCAGACTGATTTCAGTAGGGTTCGGCATAGAAAGACCTCCTTGACATAGTTCATCTGAAATAAAAAAAGCTCCTCAGCGACCTGTTTTCATACAGGCTCAGTGAGAAGCGATGTGCAATATTCAATTTTTAGGCATAAAAATAGCGGACAGCGCTTCTGTTATGAAACACCGTCCGCTATTGTCCATTATTCAGTTTGCTTTGTCAACAGACTTTCTACCGTTTTAGGGTTGTTTTCGGCTTCTACCAAGTTTCTACCAACTTTTTTACCGTTGGCTTTCTACCAAATTTCTACCAAAAATCTTCAAAATGCTTGAATTTTCAGAACAGCGCTGTTTCGCTGTTTTTGAGCTTTCTACCATTAAAAAGCCCCATGGAATCGGATTTTTTTGTGTGACTCAGTGTGACTCGGTGGTACTCAGTGTGAAATTGGTTTGATAATACCATATTTACGCTGTTTTGTACAGAGGAAGATGTTCCTGTTTTGCGGAAT
>Ga0326514_10002031_pt1 | contig 12979 bp, 6 predicted proteins | sample 3_2548_0518_D_FD_203653 | JGI IMG/M metagenome (GOLD analysis project Ga0326514, IMG submission 203653) | Bovine rumen microbial communities from UC Davis, California, United States - 3_2548_0518 | ecosystem: Host-associated > Mammals > Digestive system > Stomach > Rumen | place: USA: California...
GATGTCGCATTACGCATCTCCTTGATAATTCTTATGGCCTCGAAAAACAGGTTTGACCGTTGACCATCATGTATTCCGGCTTGCTTTCCAGCTATGGACAGATCCTGGCAGGGCGAACCGAATGTAATGATGTCCACGGGTTCGATCTCTGCCCCATTGATGTCCGTCACGCTTCCAAGGTGCTTCATCTCAGGAAACCGGAGCTTCGTTACACGGATCGGAAACGGCTCAATCTCGCTGGCCCATACGGGTTCAATCCCGAACAGGGAACCCGCCAGCGGGAAACCACCGGAACCGTCAAATAAACTTCCTAATTTCATTTGATCTCCAACGCCTCACACAATCCCAGCCGCCACGCAGCAGATCACCATAAAGGCCACCGCAACAGCCGGAACGCCAAGCCAGTACCGGACGGTTGCTGTCCGCTCATCAGCGTCCACAGGGTGATAACAAACCGTCCCGCTGTGGGTCTTAAACTTCCTGCATTTTCTGCACTTCTTCACCGTCGTTTCCCCCTTCTATCAGCCCCAGCCAGCGCAGGAGCGGTATCCTCGGATACTTCACCCGGCAGCCGCTCGGTATGAACCGGAATGGCAACTCTTTCTGCCTCGCCATCAGGTTCAGCGTCTGCGGGTGCATCCCCAGCAAGGATCCGGCCTCTGTCGCTGACAGCAGTATCTTCTCGCTCTTCAGAGCCTCTTCCACCGTCATCTGGCCATCCACCCCTTTACAGGTCAACGTACTCGGCAGGCTCCCAGGTGATGCACTGATCGCACCCGATGACCTGGCTCGAATCGTCGATGTAGAAGTAGAACCGTTCCGCTTCCTTCTTGCACATCGGGCAGATCGGATCCGGAACCTCTTCGACTCCGTTCCGCTCTGCGTCCCGGATCCACGGCGCGTCAGGTATCTGCTGCATCCTGCTTCGCCTCCTGCTCCATTTCCTCGACGATTCTGCTGTACAGCTTCGTCATGCCCTTGATCGCGCCATAAATCTCTTCCTTGCTGTTTCCAAGCGATGACGGAACCGTCAGGTTCTCCCGGACGATGTCCAGAATCGTCTGAGCGAGATTCTCTTTCAGGCGCTTGTTGCTCACATAATCCCATTCCATGATTTTTCCCCCTTTCAAGTCTGTCAGCCCAGCGGATCCGGAATTGCCCTTGGCAGGAAAGTACCGATGACCGGCGAATCACACGTTTCGTGTTGTTCGTTCGCAAAAAAAATACTTTCAACAGGCACGTCATAATGCTGTGCCAGCCTCAGTTTGATCTCGTCCCTCGGAATCCGGTCGCCACTCTCATACATGGAAATGGCGCTTTGGCTTGCCCCGACGGCCTCCGCGACCTCTGAAAGCGTTTCCCTGCGGCTTTTGCGCAACCCGGTCAGAACCTGTCCGATTCTTTCCCTGTTCATCTTTCCATCCAATCTGCTTCCCTCCTTTCCTTCACGAATCGTGTTGATTCTATCACCGATTTTTGAGCTTGTCAACACGTTTCGTGAAGTTTTATATCAAAATTTTTACGAACGGTGTTTAAAGCCTAACGATTTTTTCACGTTTCGTGGAAGAATATTGATTTTCTCCACGTTTCGTGATAGGATTTTGCCGAAACCCAAAGGAAGGAAGTGATAAAATGCCAAATAAGGCTGACCTCGGATTGAGGATAAAGACCATGCGGACGAGCAGAGACATAACGCAGGCAGAGCTTGCGAGAGCTATAGGGAAGTCTCCATCTGCCATTACCATGTATGAAAGTGGGAGAAGGGAACCGGATTTTGAGACGCTTGAGGCGCTCGCGGACGTTTTTAACGTTCCCATGATCGCCTTTCTGTCGGATGATCTGCCGGAGGGGCTTGTTCCAATGAGGCTTGTATCGTGCCGCAGGGTTCCGCTTATTGGTTCTGTCGCCGCCGGAGAACCCATCCTCGCGGACGAAAGTATAGACCTGTACATAGACGGCCCAGCGAAAGCGGATTATGCCCTCCGCGTCCAGGGCGACAGCATGAACCCGACCTATCTTGACGGGGACGTGGTCTATATCAGGCAGGTTCCGGATGTTCCGGACGGAACCGTCGGCGTCGCGCTGATTGATGACAGCGCCTGTCTGAAGCACATCTACCACATCCAGAATGGCCTGCTGCTGACGAGCGACAACCCTGCCTATCCACCGATGCAGAAAACCTGGCCTGAATGCGACACGATCAGGATCCTGGGCGTTGTTGTTGGCTATACAAGAATCTATAAGGAGGGGAGAGCATGAGGCTGAAGGTTCGCGGAAATGGGCAGGGATCCGCTTACAAGCGCGGGAAGACGTGGACGGCCCAGGTGATTGTCGGCTATAAGATCCCAGAAGACAAAAGCCGCCAGCCTGTCCCAATCAAGCGCACCAAGGGTGGCTTTGCAAAGAAGGCCGACGCCCTCGCTTACTGCTCCGCTCTCCGCGCTTTAAAGGAACCCTGCAAGCTGACGGTGGCAGATCTGTACGCATCATGGCGTCCGTGGTATGAGCCTCGCGTGGACAAGGAGACGATGGGCTGCTATCAGGCTGCGTATCTGCACTTCTCCGCGATCCACCGTCGGAAGATTGTTGAGCTGACAGCCAGCGACCTGCAAGACTGCCTTGACGACTGCCCGCGTGGCCATCGCACCCATCAGAACATGAAGGTGTTGGCCGGTCTGCTCTGGAAGTACGCCCTCGATCATGAGTGGGTTTCCCGGAACATCGCTGAGAACCTTTATATAGGAAAAGGAAAATCCATCCAGCGCGAACCGCTGACCGATCAGGAAGTTGAAACCATCCGTCAGGCCATCGGTCAGGAGCGGTATGCGGAATATCTATATGCGCTTTGCTATCTCGGCTTTCGTCCCGGGGAGTTTTTGTCCCTTCGGAAAGAGCATTACCGGATCATTGACGGCATCGAAGTGCTGGTCAACGGCAGCAAGACGGATGCTGGCAGGGATCGTGTCGTGGTCATCCCTCCGCAGATCCTCGACATCGTCCGCTCCAGGCTGTTCGTTCCGGGGACGGAGCTGCTCTTTCCGCAATACTCGTTAACGCGCCAGAAACAGGCCTTTAAGGGCTTTAAGCAGATGAATGATGACTATTTCAATAAACACGTGTTCAAGCCTCTGTGCGCGAATCTGGGCATCGCAGAGGGCAAGGTTCCATACTCCGCTCGCCACACTTACTCTGACAAGTTGAAAAACGCAGAAGGGAGCGACAAAGCCAAGGCTGGCCTGATGGGCCACACGGATTACGCATTCACTCAGAGCCACTATCAAAGCACAGACATGGACGATCTGTTGACGGTGGCATTGACAATAAATTAACAAGTTCCGGACGCTTGAATACCGGTCAATTCGGCCGGTATTTTTGCTGAAAATTTGTAGGTATCAGTGTAGGTAGTAGAATGGATTTCTTGGGTTTTTTGGGGTATTTTTACCGATTTTTCGGAGGCATAGAAAAACCCCGGAAGCCTTGATTTTATTGGCTTCCGGGGAGTCTGGGTGAGAAGATTCGAACTTCCGGCCTCTTGAACCCCATTCAAGAGACTTTCCTTATTTTTCAAGGGTTCTAAGGCTCTTGTCGGTATGTAATTCGGTAGTACGCCAGCCAGGAGCGGCCTTCCCCGGCGCGAAACCGGGGAAGTTTTTTAGTTGTTTTCTTCATCTTCTTTGGCCTTCTTCTTGGCATCTTTCTCCCAGTCTTTGATGTTGTCCTTGAAATCGTACCCAGTGTTTTCCAAGATACCAGCGATCTCGTTCATGCGTTCGGTGTCTTCGATGGTTTCACCCATGTAGGCATCCTTGTACTGGTCGCGGAACTTGTTCCCGATCTGGGTTTTGATCTTGTCATTCGTGACACCGTCTTCCAGAAGGGCTTCCTTGACAGCTTCGTAGGCTTCCCAGTCGCCAGCATCCATTGCTTTGTCCAGCTCTACCTTGTTGACTGTAATGCGCTGTTTCTGGTTGCCCGGATCCACTGCCAGTTTACCGCGCTCGTTGGCGTAGTCCCAGACGGCCTCGACCATCTTGATTTTCGCATCGGCTGTTCCGTTCTTGTACTCGTCGGTCTTGATCAGCGCATCCAGTCCGCTGTATGCTGTCTGCCCGCGTACTGTCTTGTACTTGTCCCACTGTTCAGCCGACAGGACGTACTTCTGGCCGCCAGCGCTGAAGGTTTGTGCCGGTTCTTTCGGGATCACACTGGTTGCTCCGGTCTGCTCATATAGGGTAGCCATCTCGTTGGTGACCGAATCGTCTTTGCGGCCCTCAAAGTAGCCAGGTGAGACAAAGTTTTCAAGAAGCCGTTCAATAAAGCTGCTGGTCTTTGCGTTCCCCCAGACATCCCTAATCGGGATATTGGTTTTGCTCAGACCCGGGATCTTGTTCTCGGCCTGCTCGATTGCGTACCTTGCAGTACTGACAGGGCCTGTCTTCTTTCCGCTTTCAACGTAGGCTTTCCTGGACGTATCGTCGAAGAACGTCCTTGTGATAGCGCCGATGACAGACGGCAGCATGCTTGTCGCGTAGTTGGTTCCGACTTTTGCGAATATCTGGGTGATTGTCGCATTGTCGCCCTGGCTGACGCTTAGCAGGCTGTTCACACCATCAAGCATGGACAGGTTAAACACGGGTTCTGCAATATTGCCGAATCCGTTCACAAGTGCATCGATATCGAATCCGACTTCGTTTTTGCTTAGACCCTGAATAGCCGCGCCTACGAAGAATGGCATACTCATCGGAGCTGCCCAGTCCACCGTATATGTTCCGTCAATGCCCAGGAAGCCAAGATCGATGGCGTAGGCCTGTCCGCCACTCTCCTTCTCGAACTCGTCATCATCGTCATCCAGCCCGCAGGTTACAATGCCCATGTTCGCCAGAATCGCGCCCATGGCCATGATGCCGGTTCCGGTCAGGCCGGAGCAAAGCCGGTCAATAAACTGATTCGGGCTGATAGCTTTTTCAGGCAGCGCGTCTAGCTTGCCTTGCTGCTTGTCCTGATACTGCTTCAGGTGGTAGAGATCTGTTGTCAGGCTTCTGGCGATTCCGACAGGGCTGTACTCTACACCACGCTTCAGGATGTTGATGGGAGTCTTCTTAAAAGGAAGCGCTGCGTCGATGAAAACCTTCAGTGGCTTGATTTCTTTCCCGGCGATGGTTGGATTGTTCAGGTACTTGGCAACGGCGCTGAAGTCCCGATATGTCGCTTTCTTGGCTTCGTTGATCGCATATTCGCGTCCTTGTTCCAGCAGGGCGGGATTGCTCCGCATCTGCTCCGCTGTGTACCCGTTCGCCTGCATCCAGCCGCCCAGCGCCCGCTTGTAGTGGCCCTTCAGGAAGAACCAGTCTTCCTCTTCCAACTTATTGCTGTTGAAGTCGCTGATCGCCTTCATGACGCCCTTGAAGGGGTCGGCTCTCACCTCATTCCGTTCTTTGTACTTTGCTTCCCCGGTCAGGACATCCTTCATGACAATGGCGTCTTGGCTTGCAAACTCGCGGGTCTCCTTCGGCAGTACGACAGAAAGCGTCTTCGTCCGGTCGCCCTTCTTCATGCCCAGCTCCGCGACAGCGCCCATCTTGTTCTTCAGGCTCACAGCCGGGACAAACAGTGCGTTGCCGACGATGTTCCTGATGTGCGTCCTCGGGTTCATCAGCATAGCCGTCATACGCCATGCGGTCAGCCGATCCTTCCAGTTGGCAGGAAGCTGTTCCTTGATCTCTGCTTCTGCCGCTTCCCGAACCTTCTGCATGTCGCCTTCGCTCTGAGCGTTGGCAGCCGCCATATAAAGCCAGTTGGAGAAATTCAGCTTCGGATCGCGCCCGGTTCTCGCCAGAATTTCATTGTTCGCGTTATCAACCATCTTTTTAATGGATGCGATTCGTCCGGCTGGCGTCATCATCTTGTAGATTTTCCGGGCTTGAAGGGCACGACCAAGGTCAGTACCTTGACGCTGGAAGGCATCGGACATTGCGACCTGTGCCATAACGTCGTTTTTAGCGTTCGCCATTGCCGTGACTGCCACCATCCGCGCCTGACCGTCAGCTGACCGATAGTCAAAGTCCTTGCTTGTGACTGCCTGCACCGCTTCAGCATATCCGTCAGAGTTCGGTGTCTGTTTCAGGCTTCCGATCCACTGTATAGCCCGCTGAATCTGATCTGCGTTCGTGTCCGGATAATAGGTGTTCAGCGCCATCGTTGCGGCTTTTGCGAAATCGTTGATCTCCTGATTGCTCTTCAGCATCCCGCTTTCAGAGGCAAACTTCCTGATGGCAGGCCCTTGTCCGGTACTCATTTCCGGATGCACGCCTTCAAGGCGATCCGTAATGCCAGCGTTATACCTTGCCGCTTCCGATTCGGCGCCGTTATTCGTCTGAACCGCTGAACGATTCCTTCCTATATAATTCTGGTACTGCTGTCTGAGCAGATCCTCGGAAGGAAGGCTGTACCGGATGTCCGGGTTGCTCGTCTTGAAGCGTTCGGACAGCGGGATCACGTTGCCCTGGTCGTCGTAGGTGACTGGGTCTGCCAGCTTGATCTTTTCAGGTACAAGCACATTATACCAGCCATTCTGCCAGTCAAAAAAGGCATCGATGCCGGTTTCTTCGCTGAATTCGCGGTTAATCCTTGCAAGCTCTTCCCGATCCGTCACGCCCTCTTGGCGGCGCTTCAGCTCTTGAACATACTGACGGTCTGCCGCTATTCCAAACGCGAATTTCGGATTTTCGATATTGAGGAAGTATGAACCGTGATTACTGCCCAGCGCGGATGTGCTGGAATGTTCCTGCGGGGTAAAATAGATTCCTTTCAGCCCTCCAGAGCTTGGCGATGTTCCAGGCAGGAAAGAGGTGAAACTCGCGTTTGTGTGATGCCACATCTTGAAGAATTTGCCGTCCTGAATCAGCTTGCTATTCGGGAAAGCATTCTTGGCGGCTTCCTCCACCATCTCCTGCGCTCTGTCCATCTCTCCGCGCTCGACAGCGGCCATGTAGGGGGCATCGACGGGGAGGGAGTAGCGGAATCTATCAAGACCATTCTGCTGCGGAACCTCTCCTGTTTGGAAGAAAGTTTTTATGTCGTTCACAACTCTGTCTGGACGAACACGACCCTCGTATTCCAAGTTTCCTATATTTCTTCCGTTTTGATCAGAGAAGTCTACACTGAAATACTCTTTATTGGCGAGTGAGCGGATCATGCTTCTTATTCCTGAATACTGTTCAGGAGTAGGTTCTGCCGCATTTGAGATATCAATTCCGGGTGATTCAGGCTGCAAGCGAATGTTACCATCATTCATGAAGGCGTTCATGGCGGCGGTAAATTGCTTATCTCGGCTTGCGTAGATTGTTCCGATGGCCCGATGATCCTGTCCACGGTATCCGTAGTGCTTTCCTTTTTCGCCGGTAAAGTTCAACATTTTACCGTTGGGAAGCATATACCCAGCTTCGTTTACGTTGGTGGTATATCCGAATTCTTTTACGGCCTCTTTTCTTCTCCAGTCAGGTTCAGACAGCCCGGAAGCAGCTATTTTTTCCTGCTCGTCTCGGACATTTCTCTGCTCTACATAGGTGTCGTATGCTTCAGATGCGTCCTTTGTTGCCTTCTTAGCCTCTTCGTAGGCTTCAGCGATATCTGTATACCCGGTTTCCGTTTGCCACTGGTTATATTCAGCGAGTACAGCCTCTAAGTCACCTCCATCCTCTAGTGCAGCCATCATTCTGTTTTCCCAGGATTTCGTTTCATCGCTATTGTCGATTTGTTTTTTTCGATCTCGAAGATCTATTTCTGTCTGTTGAGCAGCCCGGTGCTGATTTCGCAGTCTTTCTTCTTCAGGATCGCTCGTTGGCAGGCTGTAACTCCGTCTGACCGTCTCGCCCGTCTCCGCATCGATGGCCATCCTCTGCTGGTTCTGTACCGGCGCTTCCTGATACTCGCTCTGCGTATTGCCCAGATCTGCCTCCGCGCCACTGGCCATAGCTGCCGTTCCGTTCATCGGATTTGCCAGTGCTTCATCTGCAAACTGGCTTTTGCCCAGCTTGGTCACATCGATCTCCGGGGTTGCTTCAAGATTGTCATTCGGGTTGGTCGGTGGCGTCCCGCGCCGCCGCTCCTTGATCAGCTCAATAAACCTTTCGGCTGCTGTGGTGGCTACCGGCACATCGTTGTTGCTCTTCATGTCAACCATCTTGGTGTCCGGGTTTCCGCTGGGACGGCTCAGTGTGTATTCGTTCAACACCCTGTAGGCCTGGCTCATGTTGATGTTGGCAGTAACGGCCTTCTGCTTCGCGCCTTTTCCGTCGTTGTCATACATCTTGAAATCGATCAGGGTCTTCCAGTATCCTTCCCGGATGGCCTTGCTGCGCTTGTCATCGCCTTCCGGCAGGCTGAAGGTTCCGTTTCCATTGTCCACCAGGAACTGGTTGAATTTCGGGATGCGTCCGTCTTTCGCGCACATCTTCAGATATTTCCGGGCATTCCATTCTCCGTTCTTACTGAAATTCCAGTAAGCATGAGCGCCTACAGGTTCAAAGTTTACAATTTTGCTTTCCTTCGCCGGTATGGTCTTATAGCTTCCGTCTTTGTTCCTGACGATTTTGCCGTTTTCATCCTTGTAGAGCTTTCTTTCACTCTGGGTATCTGTGTAGTCCTCATAATACTGTAGGGACTTGATGCCCTTTCTTTCCAGGTCGCTCCACCCAGATTTGTGGAATGGGATGATGAAGTCAATCCGGGGATCACCCATAGCCGCAACGATATGATCGTCGTTGATGCCGACAATGATGGTTCCCACGTTTTGGCTGTACCGATCCCGAAGCCGCATGGCCTCTTCAAAGTTGATGCCTTCCTTGTTGTCGAAAACAAGGTTGCCGTTATCGTCCAGACCGGTTCCTTTGCCGATCAGGCTCAGATTGATCTTGATTCCGGTATCACCGAATACCCAAGCGAAATTGGGCACCTTGGTATAGGCCTGGGAGGTCAGTCCCCTTGCAGCCATATCCATGACAGCCTGCATCATATCCAGCAGGTGCGGCGTCTCAAAATCACTGAAGCTCTGGATGCGCAGACCGCCGATATCCTTAACCTTCTGGATGTCTTTATCCGTCAGCGCTCTGATGTCGCCGTCATACGCCGCCCGGGGCTGCACCACCTTCGGGTTTGCAGATCCCTTTGCGTTCATGGCGGTCACAAACGCCTTATGCATCAGCGGATCGTTTTTGCGAAGATTTTCAAGGCCGTCGGTGGTTGTCAGATCGTCAATGGACGGCAGCTCACCGGCAAAGCGTTCGCGCATTTCGGCTTTATAGTCATCCGAAGCCTTTTCAAACAGCTTTTCAACATAAGCGTCAGGATTCTCTTCAATCTTTTTGAGGAATTCATTTGCGTATGTGTCCAGCCACCTTCTCCGGCTCTCAACATAGCAGATTCCGCATGGCGTTTCGTATCCATATTCGCTCATGATGTTGACGAGGTCGACCAGATCCGTCGGGGTGAACACCTCATCCGGCAGAGCATGCTGCACATAATTGAACGTTCCCTGATACAGCAGCCGTTTCGCGCATAGCGTTGAAGCGTCAAGGGTAAAATAGTAATCATTGTTGCTCTTCAGGAATTTCTGAACCGGGTTCGCCTCAAAATCCAGCCTGCCTCTGTTGTCCGCAATCTCCTTGGCGATGCTGTTCGTGTCTTCCAGGTATTTGTCCACCTGTGCGGTCGTGAACCTTTTCGTGCCGTTGGCGTTCTTGGCCTTGAGAAGCGCTTCACGTACCCGGTTCTGCTCTTCTTCTGTCCACGTTGCGAGGCTATAGCTCTCGTCTCTCACAATCGTACCGCCAGGAAGCTCGTCCACGATGCCCTCGCCCTGATCGTTCGTCACGATAGGCTGTGCGGTCGTTTCCATGGAATACCGCTTGCTCTGCCCAGCCTGCTCGCTCTGTCCGTTCCTTGTCTGCACATCCTTCAATGCGGTTTCCAGCATGTCCACCGTCCGCTGGGCATCCGTCAGCCATTCGCCCTGCATGCCGGTTGCCTTCCGGATGAAGCTCTTGATGGACTCAATGATCCTTCTCAGCGTACTGGGTTCCTCTGCCGCCAGCCGGTTCACCAGCTCCTGATCGCCGTTCAGCAGTTTGCCCATCTCGTCCGCGACGATCTCCTGAAGGGCTTCCTCTTCCGTCAGCGGGGTCGCGTCGATGCTGCTGTCCTGTTCGTGCATCATGGCCAGCCGTTCGTCGTACAGGGCTTTTCTGACAGCCACATCAGCGGCCATCTGGGAGGTCTGCTGTCCGCTCTTTGCTTCCTGGATGATGCTCGCGTAGTCCGCGTCCTTCCCGTACCGCATCCGGAGCAGGGAGTTCGCCAGATCCGTATACGTCCCGCTCTGCTCAGCCACATGCGTCAGCTCATGCCCCATGACGAAATACATCATGTCGCTCATGCTGCTCTGGCTGTCCAGTACGATGGTGTTGGTTCTCCGGTCGTAGTATCCGTTCTGTCTGGCAACTGTGCCACCGTTGGTAGTGTCCACGACCCGGATGCCGACGTTGTACTTCTTGGAAACGTTCTCGGTGATCTTCTTCCGGTTCAGCAGCTCGTCAACGTCCACGCCCTTCCGCTGGTCGTTGATGCTCTTGGCAAGGTTCCGGATCAGCGTTTTATCCTCATCGGACGCGTTCGGATAGTAGCTGTCGATGAAGGAATCTACATCCGCGACCATGGCGTTCGCGGCCTCTTCCTGAACCCGCGCCTGTTCGATCCTCTGCGCTTCCTGCTCTTCCGCGACCCGCTGTACCTCTGCCGCCGCTTCCGCTTCGACCTGCTCCTGCTGGGTCACGGTCGCCTCTGCCTGCCGCCGGATCTCCGCTGTCGTTTCCTCGGTCACCCGCTGGGCATCGGCGACGGTTTCCTTTTCCTTCGCCTCGGTGTTTTCCAGATGCTGCTGGTATTCCTGCTCCACCTCTGCGGCCTTCCGCAGCTCATTGGTTGCCTTTTCTGCCGCGTTCATGTTGTCCGCTGTCGGCTCATTGATGGCGGCTTCCCCGGCAACCTTCGTCGCCTCCTGCTTCGCGTTCACGTCATCCGTCTTCTGCGTCAGCAGATCGCGGGCCGTGTCGGTTGCCTTCTTCGCGTCCCTTGCCTTCTGCTGGGCTTCCATTGCCGGTTTTGCGGCTCCGTCGCCCTGAAGGCGCTTCATTTCCTCGCTTACCCGGAAATCATGCACCGCCCCGGCAACCTGGTTCTGCACCGTCTGATTCCTCGCGTCCTCCGCGACCACCTCGGCCAGCCATCTCGCCTTGGTTTCGGGGTCGGCCCTCCGGAAGCTGTCGCTCGTCATAATGTTCCGGCAGCGCCCGTCGGCCATGGCAGCCATCTGGATGCCGCTCTTCAGCACGTTAATATTGATGTCCCCGGTAACGCCGCCAGCCATCAGCTCCTCCATGACGCCGACGGTGTCCTGTCCCATGATCTCCTGCAATTTGACCGCAGCAGCGCCAGCCCTGTTGGCGTCCCCGCCTTCGGTTCCCAGCACAGCGGCCAGGGTCGCCGTTGTGGCTGTCGGGTTCGCGCCCTGGAGGCTCGCCAGCACGTTAAACTCGATGTCGTACTGGTCTGTGTTCGCCTGCCTCGCGTCTTCCGTGAATCCTCTGCTGGTGATGTCCGGCACAGCCGTACCGGCGGACAGCTCTTCCGGCCTCGCCAGGTTGAAGGCTCCCGGTTCGCGGGCGGGGGCGTCCCCTTCCCCGCGCTCGGCAAGGATGCGCTGCCTGTCCTGCGTCCGCAGCTCCCGCGCCGTCACTTTCTGCCCGGTCAGGTTGGAGATGTTCCGGGCCTGATCAGCATAGTAGGCATAGCTCTGAAGGGAACCGGCGGCGACAGCGCCAAGGTCGGCAAACCCGCTGAAGAAGGAGATCATCGCCGTATGCACCACATCCGCGATCTGGGTGCGCATAACGGCATCATAAGCATCCTGTTCTGACAGGGTTGGATCCTCTTCCATCATGGCCCGGATCTGTCCCTGAATATCGCCCTTGTCTCCGGCAATCCAGAAGTCAGCAACTTTCTCCGCGATATCGTTTAAGGATTCGCCGACAACTTCCGGCAGGGCCTTCGGGATGTACTCCTCGAAGAACGTAACAAGCGCATTTCTGGAAACGTCCTTCCCGACGCCAAGTGCGTCCTGGATCTTCTTCAGCTCGATACCTTCCGTCATGGATTCAGACAGGAAGGTAATGGCTGACAGCGTTGCGGCCTTCCACGGCTCCACGCCAGCGTCCAGATACTTCTGTAGGGTATCGTCTGCCGCCGTCAGGGCAATGGGGAATGCCTTTATGATGTCGCTCGTCCCTTCCTGGAACAGGCCGCCAAACGCAATACCGCTCGTCGCGCTCCGTCCGCGATTATAGAGAATCTCATAAACGCCTGACACGAGATCCTTTACCAGCGGCTTATCCGCGTAAACTCTGCCAACCTCTTCCTGAATGGATCCGATAGCCGCTTTCGACATGTAGGAAGGCAGTCCAAGTACGTCGCTTCCCTCGCCACGCATGGCAGTTACGCCGATGTTTATGGCGCTTGCCAGCGCTTCCAGCGGAGCCATGGCGACGCCAAAGGCAAGGTTCGCCATACGCCCGCCGACGCCGCTCTGTGACAGTTCTTCCGCATTGGCCTGAATGGTTCCCTGCGTCTGGGCGATCAGGTTCTGCTCGATGTCCGCATAATACTTGTCTGCCGCGTCTTTTCCATACCGGCCATAGATCCCATAGTAAAGATCCTGCTCGTCGGCAGTCATCTGCTCCCGGAAAAACTGGGTAGCGCTTGGCGGGTTGTCGAGGTTTTCCCGCCGATACTTTTCGGCCTCGGTTCTTCCCTTGCCGACATACTCGTCGTACTTCTCTTCCTGCGTCAGCTTGAAATACTGATACTGCTGGCGCTGAGACGTCATATAATCGATGTACTCGTTCAGCTTTCCGGCGATCTCTTCAGG
>Ga0326514_10002032_pt1 | contig 12977 bp, 29 predicted proteins | sample 3_2548_0518_D_FD_203653 | JGI IMG/M metagenome (GOLD analysis project Ga0326514, IMG submission 203653) | Bovine rumen microbial communities from UC Davis, California, United States - 3_2548_0518 | ecosystem: Host-associated > Mammals > Digestive system > Stomach > Rumen | place: USA...
CTTGCACAAAGATCTTGTAATAATAAGAATTTTTCTTCTCTTGTCATAGTTATTTATCTATTAAAACTTTAATTATTTGAAGTATTTTTGGATTCATATATTACTTTTATTGTTAAGTTAGGTGAATAACATTCTCTATCATAAGTCTCATTTAATTCCTTAAATAAATCTTTAAGGAAATAATATTGTTCTTCAGTTACTTCCTTATTAATCCTACATATTCCTTCTCCGATATTTTCAATTCTTACTTTCATAATTTTATTTTTTATAAGGGTTATTTTCTTCTGTTACAGCAATAGCAAGACCCATAGGTATCAACCCTTTAATGTCAAATTCTTTGGATAATAACCAATCTAATACAATTACTGAGCATTGCGCTATAGTTTCAATTGACGGTATTTCTCCAACAGGTATTTCAGGAGATTTAGAGTTAATAATATCCCAGTACTCTTCTTCTTCCTCCTCCGTCATACTTGACATTGGACGAAGGTATGGTTTAATAACTGCTTTATTTGCAATAAACTCATCTATGCACCAAGTATTTAGTGTTAGACTATATCCGTAAGTTTTATTGTCTAAGTTATCTATATATTCATAAAATACTCGACAGTTATATAGCAACCTTGAACTAAGGTCTTTGAGTAATAGTTCTTTATCTTCTTGTGTCATAATTTCTTATCTTCTTTTCAACATTAGCAAAGGTAATAAAAAGATTTTATACATAGAAATTATTTTGGTTAAAAAATGTTAAAACGCTAAAAATGAATTATCTATGTAAGGTCTTTTCATTTTATAGTCGTGTATTAGCATTGGTATTAGTGCTAATGCTACTATTATTGCAATAATTAGTGCTATTATAAGGCATTTCATATTTTAATATAATTTTATTTTGATATAAACAAATTATTTTGGTTAAAAGATGTTAATGGCATAAAAAAGGATAAATTATTGGTCTATACTTTTATATAACTTTTCTCAGGCGCTTTCATAATAAAATTGAATTTATTTTAGCTTGTTAATTCTTCTGCACTTGCTACAGTATTTTACGCCCTTCTTGACTAACACTTTGTTACAACCCTCACACAGAACCCATTCATTTCCATAAACATGACCTCTTCTTGTGTTAAGTATTACATAATACAAGATTCCATTATGCCATATAGTGTTTATTACTTTTGTGTTGCGATGCGGTATTGAACGCACTTTGTGTGAATGTACATTTCTTGTCTGCGTTATTACGTGACTATGGCGGCGAGGACTAGAATGATGATAAATATGGTGATTAAAATGGTGAACGTAAATAGCCATCCCACCGATACTAAAAAACAAAAATAGTACTAAAATAAATTTTCTCATAATCAAATCAAGTTTTTAAGTGAATATTTAATTGCTGCTTCACAAGCTTGTTCATAAACAAGATATAGTTTTTCATCTACATAGCAATGTTTAGCATTTTCAGGAGTAATAATAAAAACTTGATATTCAAATCGTTTCTGATTCCAAATTGGTACAATATCAATGTTTATATTATGCGCTTTTCTCAGCCACTTCATTGCCATCTGGAGAGTTGGTTGAGTATAGTAAAACTCTTTAAGCTTAGGGTCATCTGAACTATATGGTAAATGTTTTTCTAGCAGTTCCTTAACATAGGCATTTGCCGCATCTTCATCATATATAGTAATGATGCTATATCCTTTAAACCCCTTTTCTTTAAGGAGTTTTGCCGTTTCAAATGAAACGTAATCTTCTTCAATTGTTGCTATAGTTAAAATGTTCATCTGTCTATTAATTTATTAATTATTTTAATATATTTTTTATTATGCAATTTAAGTATTTTTTTTATTATATTTTTTTCTTCTTCCGTGGGTTTATAGAATTCATATCCGTATGCATTTACTACTCCCCAGTTTTTATTTTTATCAACATTTGCGTCATCTAAATTAGCACCTATTTTCCATGACACGTGAGTATAAATCATTAAATCGCCATCGAATAGTGAAGGCGGTTCTACCGTGCTTACACGGTCTATTAATAAAAGCCAGTCTTCAAAATAGTTTCTTGTTTTTTTTGCAAAAACTATAATGCCTCTTGTTAATTCTGTTATTTCTATAGGCTCTCTTTTTTCCATTTATATAATGTTTTCCTTTATTAGTTTTTCTTTTTCTTCTTTTGTATAATCGAAATTATCGATATTTTCAACCAGGTGTTTCCATGCTTTACCGGTGGCATCAAGTAATGCTGAATTCCACCAATTTCCTATTCCGAACCACCCTCCTTGTTTTGTTCTTACATATACTCCAAATTCATCATTTTCCCCATTGCGTGTAATAATGAATTTATCGCTGTGAGCAGATAATAGCCAATAAGCGTTTTTTACGGCGTTTCTATAACATATGAATTGGCTAGGGTATTTCTTTTTGAATTGCTGATGCCCAAGGACTTCATCTACTTGTATGATAAAATGCCTAGAGAATGTAATTTTTCCGTCATCAAAGCAATGATATTTTTTACCGGTTTCAGGTAGTGGGGCTAAATGCTTCTTATGGCTGTATATTACAGCTTTTTCTGTTAATGGGTATTTGTTTTTTTTACTTGTTGCCATAGTTATTTTTCATTTATATTATACATTCCTATAGGTGCTTCTAAGGCAAGACCCATTGGTATCAATCCACGATAGTCAAAATGATGGGCATTGAGCCAATCATAAATAAAACTCATTTCATCGAAATAGAATCTTTCTCCTCCTACGGAATTTCTAATTCCTGTAGTATCGTGTAATATCCAAGGAGTCCACTCATCGTCTTCCTGGCTTGTATTTCTATTTAACTTTTCATCGATTAATCTTTCAAGTTCCTTCTTCTCTTCCTTAGTCATTGAAGACATCGGACGAAGAAAAGGTTTAAAATCTTCAACGTGACATTCTTCTGCATCAGATAAATGTAATACATTATTATCAATTCCTTTTACAGTAAATGTTGTATTACTTTTATCATATGTTATTATGCCTTTAACCCCATACGGCAACCTTGAACTAAGGTCTTTTAAATGGAGTTCTTTATCTTCTTGCGTCATAATTCTTATCTTCTTTTCAATATTGGCAAAAGTAATAAAAAGATTTTTGTATATCCAAATTACTTTGGTTAAAAGACGTTAAAGGATAGACATTTTATTTTGCCCATCCTTTTAATATTTTTTACTTATTATTTCTTGTTGCTTCAAGTATTGGCAATCCTGTTTCTGTTGGTATGTAGATTACCTTTGTATTTTCCCCTGAGAGGTTTTGCTGCCTTACCCATAGGTATTGAATATACGTTGGTGTGATTGAGCCGTTTTCGATTTTGATGGCTTCTGCTGCGCCTTTTGCTCTAACTATTTCTGCTTGTGCGTTAAGTTTTTCAGCTTCAAGGTTGGCCTTTGCCTCTTCGATTTTAATTTTTCTGTTTTGTTCAGCCTTAGCATATTCTGCTTTACCGGACATTTCTTGTTGCCATACATTATAGTATGGGCATCCTACGACTCCGCCTAGGATGAGAAACAGTACTACAACTGCGATTGTTAGATAATGTTTAAATTCCATAGTTTTTATATATTATTGATATAATAAAATCTTTTCCATTTTCTTATTAAATCATTTTTTACAACGACATTATAGAATTCTTCTTGGCTAAGCGGCCACATGTATGCTGTTAGTAGATTAACTCTGTCAAATACTAATTCCCAGTCATCTACATCGCCATATTTTTCGCTATTAAATTCATTGAAAAGGCTTTCTTTTTTTCTTCCGTTTTTAAACATTAGTTTTTTAACTGGCATATATACGTTTTCGTCTTTAAGGAATCTTGTAAAAAGTCTAAAGCCTTTATTGAATGTTTCTATATCCATTATTGTTGTTTTGTTGGTATATAATTTTCGTCAAGTTTAGTTCCTCTTCCTAGTTTCTTATATGTTTCCCATGTTGAGCGCCCTATTTCCTTTGTTTCTAATTTTTTTGTAGGATTATCTAGGCTTGATATAGCCATAGAATATGAGTTGTTACATTTTGATATATTTTCCAATAGGTAGATTGGCTTATTATTTGAATAATCCACTTTAATTGTTTTGCATGATGCAATCATCATGATGCTGAATGTCAGTATACAAAATATTTTTTTCATATGTTTTTTATTATTTTAGATAATCAATTTCAATTAAATTTGGCGTTTGGCTTCTATCATATAAGAACAGGTGTTCTTTCCATTGTATAAGATACACGTTTGATGAATCTGTCGGCATTATTATTTTCTCTATATATGCTTCATTTGTTATTCCTTCTGTATATCCTATTGAAGAGCATCCTATTATTGTCAATGATATTATTATAGCTATAATTTTTTTCATACTATTACTGATTCTGTTACCACTGTTTCTTGGTATTCTGGTTTAGCGTTTATTTCTATGAGGTCTCCTATCATTTTTGCTCTGATTTCGAAGCTCATTTCCATGTTGGTTAGGTTTGTTTTTAGCTGTTCATATGTTTTTTTCACTTCATCTACTTTTTCTTTAAACTTTTTTATTATGTTATTTAGTTCGCATGCGATTGTTTCCACATTAGTTGAAAATATGGTATAGTTAAGATATTTTATATCTTTTGTATTATCTATTATTCTGTATGTTGTATTTTTATTTACGTCTATTAATATTTGTTCTTTACAGTTTTCTTTTTTCCAGTTTTTCAGGAATGATGACTTATCTTGTACGACTGATAAAACCATGAATTGTTCATCATCGTCTTTTTCTATTTTTGTTATAATATATTTGGTATATATATTACCTACGCAGTTTTGCTCTATTCTTGAATCTTTTATTTCTGCTGAGAATATATAATCATTCTCTTTTAAGTCGTTAAAGCTTTTATATTTAGCCATAGTAAGTTATTTTTTTGAATGTAGTAAAGGTAATAAATTAATTTGGTATCTCCAAATTATTTTAGTTAAAAAGTGTTAAGTATTTATCCGTTTTTATTTATATGTTTTTTAACAGAGCTTTTAATTCTATCCATTAAGGCTTCGCTTTTAACTATGTCTTTTGAGCTTTCTTTTATGCTAGCCAATGAACACCATAAATTGGAAATTTTAGAGCTATCCCACCCGAACGAATATATTAATATATCTCCGAATTTTTCTATACTAAACAGTTCGCATGATTCTTTACTGTTCATTTGTATTAGGTTGGCTATTCTTTTTCTTCTGCATTTTATCCATTCTGGATATAGGCCCATTTCTTTTAAAATTCTGAAAAATGCTTTTCTATTTTCTTTTTGATTTACTTTTATTTTTGTCATATTCATTTATTCTTTTTATTGCGTATTCACATTGTGCTTTAGACAATTCGCTACCGATAAAATTCATTCCATATTTTTTTGCGGCAACTGCTGTAGTTCCTGTTCCCATAAATGGGTCATATACTATCCAGTCTTTTTTGCAATAGATGCCAAATAATTTAAGGCATAGTTCGCTTGAAAATGTTGCTTGGTTCAACGAGCATTTGCCATCGTTATTTGGCGCTTCAATGAAGTTATATATTGCCTCATAGTATTGCTGTCCGGTTTTTTCGCTTACTGATTTTATTTTTCTATTATTTTCGTATGTTGATAGTTCTTCTTTTCTTGCGAATATAAAAACAAATTCCCAGTTTCTACTTAATCTTTTTCCGTTAGCTGGGAAAGGCAATCCGCTCTTCTTTTTCCATATTATTGTATCTATTAATGAAAAGTTTGTTTTATCTTCTATATTAGCTATTAGTTTATATGGCAGCGCTGGGTTTTCTATTGAATATGAGAAGTTATATATAATGGTTCTGTTTTCATTTAATATTCTGTCGAACATGTTGAATATGTCTACAGTCCACGAGATATATTCTTCTTCTGGCTTCCAATCTGTATATACATCATATCTGCCTGAGTCTGCGTAGCCTCCTTTTCTTTTAGTCATATTATATGGAGGCGATGTTATAACGCAGTCAACCTTATCATTACCAATGATAAGGTTTTCCATAGTTTTTATGCAGTCTTCATTATATATTGTATTTAAATCCATTTATACGAATGTTGGTTCTAATATTATTTTTTCATTTTCGCTTATTTCCAATTTATTGCTTATGTCTTTAAGGAATGTAAGCCTTATAATTTCTTGTTGTATTTCGGTTGTCCATGCGCTAAGTTTTGTTAAGGCGTTTGTTATTGTTTCTTGCAGTTCTGTTTTGACCATTTCTTTATTTGGACTGTATATTGAAAACGTCAGAGGTTCTGCTATTGAATTTGTTTGTACGTCTTCGAAATTAACTTCGGTATAAACATTACGGTTCCAGTTATTTACGTTAAATGAAACATTATTTTTCAGTTTTATTTCTATTTCGTATGGTTTAACTGTTTTATTTATTTCCACTATTTCTGACGATATTATTTTTGGCTCGTGTTTCAGTGATGATTTTACTATTGATACGTAGTAAATCAAATCGCCTTTTTTCATTTCTATAAAAGTTTTAGTCATAGTAGCAGGTTTTTTTTGTTTTCTAAATATTTTTTTAATTTATCTAATGCTCCATTTCCTAAATTAGAGAAATAGTCTATATTTTGGCTGTATTCTCTTTCTATTGCATATGTAAGCTCCGGCCAAAGTTCAGGATTTTTTGTATTAGCCCACGTGAATGAATAATCTATTATGGAGCTGAGTGAAGAATATCTTCCTGCTACAGAAAATACTCCTGCATTTGGGGACTGCTTTCTTCTTTCCCTTATATATAGAGCGTAAATTCCAAGTTCTTTTAATATTCTTTTAAAACGCTTGATATTTCTTTCTTTATTTATCGCCATAGTTTATATTTATTTAGATTAGCATTGGCTCTTCTACCCATTTTTCTTTTTTTATTGTTTTCTCTTTTTCTTCAGTTGAAAACATTGATTTAAGAATTGGGAATGAAAGTATTAAAAAATACATTATTGAAATAATTCCGGCGAAAATACTAATTTTATTTTTCATCATTAATAAATTTTATTGTATTTGTTTTTTTATCAATAATCACATCTAAATCTGCATTGCATGGTTTGCATTGAAACAAGTCTTTGTCACTTATTACTGACGTTTCAAGAACATAGAATCTGAATATATTAGATATTGATGAATGTATTTTAAAACCGTATTTTTTGTTAAGGAAAAAAGTAAAATCACTATTGCCGAAAACTCTGTCTATATATTTTTCTTCATACAAGCCTTTTTTGTGTATTTCTAAAATCTGTTTATAGCGCTTTGTTTTCACATAAGATTGCCAAGCGTGCAGTAATCCAAGTTCTTTTAAAAATCTTAGTATTATTTTTTTATTTCTTTTCGCATACATATGCTAAACTATAACTGTTTCTGCCATTACTTCTACTGGCATTTTCTTTTTTAATTCTTGTAATTGAATATTCGCCAATCCTAGACTAAAGATATGGCCTTTATATTTTTCAATTTCCTTTGTTATTTTGCTTATTTTTATTTTAATACAATTTGATGCGATTCTAATGCATTCCTCTTTATCTGTCGAATAAATTTCGTCACGTGTATCATATTTTTTAAACACGTCTCCTGATAAGACTGAAATAGTATGGAATGGAAACATGTTGCTTGGAGTTATGACAGTATCATCAGACAGTGTTATTTTACTATGAATAGAGCCATGTTCGCTTTCTACGTTTTTTACTTCATATTCCTTTATGATGTTATCGTCTGGCAATTTTGAATTTACAATATCAATCAAGTATATTGTATCTCCTTTTTCAATATCGCAAAAATTTTTCATTAGCAAAAAACTGTTTCTGTTATTAATTCTTTTTCTTTCATTGGGTTATCCAGTTCCACTTTATCTTCAGATAAAAACCAGTAGTCTGTTTCAATCATTGCCTTCATGATAAACTCAGCGGCTTCATATTCTTCCTGACTTATTTGAATGCTATTTTCTATAAGGTTTTTGGCCAATTCATTATTATCTATATCAGCCCACGCCTCTGTGCTTACATTTCTGATTATAGAAATAATATCATTGGTTTTGCATTCTCTGAACATGCCCTCAACGTTTCTTGTCATAGGGTTAACCATAAAAAACGTGAGTACTCCTGGTATTAATTGTTTATAATATATCATTCCCATACTCCATCCCAATAAAATGCATTATCTGCATAAACTTGTTTCAAATAATCATTAATGATTCTTTTCATTGCCTTTATTCTATATGATGAATCGCTTTCATATTTAGCATCGTCAAAAATAAACTTTTCTTCTTTTTTGATATTGCTTCCTGAAAGGGCATTGAATAGAGGGTTATCATTTTCAGTGATTTCAAACCCGAAATTTTTGTTTGCGATTAGTTTATTAAGCGCTTCAAGGTCTTCTTTTGGACCTTTTCCTATCTTTTCTCCTATTGGGTGATTTTCTCTTGTAAAGCAGCACATAAGGCTCATACTTTTTTTATCATTTGCCATAGTGAAAGTAGCGCCAACCAATGATAAGTTATCTGTTGGTTTTAGACCAAAATCATAGAAAAAAATCTGTATGTTTTCAGGGTGGTTTGAAACATATTGTTCCCAAGAGCATCTATGTTGAGAAATACACCAGTCGCTATATGCTCCAAGAGATTGCGAAGCACCATAACTTTCCACTTTAACTATTGCTTTATTGCCATTTATCGCAATAATTTTTGCTTTGCATTTGTTTTCCTTAATGCATTGCTGCAAACCATCAATTGACCAAGAATAATTTTCAGAAATAAAATTTTTCATAATGTTTAAATATTATATAGCAAATATACAAAAAAAACGTGAGATAAACAAATATCTCACGTTAATTAATGTTAATTAAAAGCCATTATAGCCATCATTGTCTTGCCAACTGAATCCGCCATATGCGTGCTGTGGCTCTCTATTCATAGGCTCAGGCAGACGGCCAAAGCCTGTAAAACCATTTGCCATACGTTGGCGGCCGTATTGCTGATTGTAGATGCTTTCCTCTTCAATCACAAATTGATTGCGTCCTGCCATTTTGTTGAGCATTTCCGCACGCTGAAAAGCTTTGCTTTTTGTGGTATACTTTTTTGCATTAGCTTTGTCTCCAAAGTCAGCAGCTTCACAAGGTCGGCCCTGAGGGTCGGTAATTTTTCGTGTTCCTACGAAATAGCACATTCCTCCATATTGAGGGTTAGTGTCTTTAATTAAAAATGCCATATTTAATATTTTATTTAAGTTAAAAAACTAATGCAAATATACAATAAAAAACACAAATATGAAAATATATTTGGTTAAATAATGTTAATTTTTTATTTTATATATTACTTTATTTTTATTGATTTTATCTGAATAATAGTCTATAAATTTATTAGATATTGACGATATATTATCAGCCCAATAGTCATGCCCTAATTTATCATATGCTTTTCCCATAAATGGCAAAATATGAAGAATATCCCTAAAATCATACCCAGTGCAAAAACTTGCGTCGGTATATAATCTTTTTGCATTTTTTTCAAATGTTTCAAGATTGCATCCATGCCCAAAAAGATACATCATAACACGAAAAAATATGTTTTCTTCTTTTAAAAATCTCTTGAATATTTTCATATCTTTATGAAACACATCTTCAAGTTCTTTTTCGCTTTTAATTATTTTTATTTCCGTGTTTAATCTCATATCTTTCAAATGTTTTTATCATAAAATTATATACTGCGCATATGATTACAATAATAGCAAATAAAGAATTTGTTTTATTTATTATTTTCATTAAAACGGTATTTTTTGTTTATCTTCATTTAAAATTTTAAAAAAAAATTTATGCGTATTTTTGCCGGCATTGCAAATTTTAAACGCTTTTCTTATTACGTCAGAATTATCCATTAAATATATTTTTTCTTTTTTAGTGACATTTTTTGACTTTAAGAGTTCATCAATTCTAGTAAAAAAATATGAACGTATTTGGCAAGTAAGATTTTTTTTGCCTATTATAGAAATTAATCTTGAAGACCATATAAATCTTAAAACTTTATTGCCACTATTTAACGGAAGGCCAATGTCTCCAACCCAATAAAGATAATTCGTAAATATGCCTTCATCCGGATGATGCTTTCTTGAATTATAACAACGTTCTATTAAATTTTTATTTTCTAAATCTCTAAAAAAATATCCTTCACAAGCGTCAAAAAGGCATCTTTCTTTAAAAGTCATTTTTAACGCTTTAAAAACCTTTTTATCATGTGGCTGAGTAAATTTATAATCTTTTAATTTCATATTCTTAATACACGCAAAAAATGCGTTTTTTTAATTATTTTCCAATATTATTTTAGCACCTGTAACTGTCTGATTTTCAGAATGTTATAATTAATTGATTTTCATGCGGTTACGAATTTTTCATAGTTACCGCCGGTGCCGGATAGATTTAAAAAGGTAAGTCATCAATTCCGTTAAAAAGTGGTTTTCCTTTATCATCGGCTCCTATTATTAGTGTTCCGTCGCTATCTTTATAGAAGCCTTTTTGTTCTATTTCAGCCCTTATATCTGATGTATCGTATTCGTATGTGTTTGTTTTCATGCTAAGTGTATATAGTGCTTTTAAATGTGGTCTGAGTTCAAAGGCTATATCAAATGCTTGTTTTGAGTAATCTTTTTCTTTATTAATGAATATATTTCCGTTTACTGAATACATTTCCCCTGAATTTGTTCCGGTTTTGTCACTTGCGTATTTTAGGCAGAAATCAGTATTAGGAAATTTTTTTATTAATGCGTAAACAATTGGAATTGCTGGATTCCAAAATGTATCAAAAATCATTTCATAATCTGAAATCCAGCATGCGTTATATGCTTTGTCTCTTGTTCCCCAATGCGTTAGAAACCAATCATCAGTTTCTTTTGAGTCTTTATCAAGGTTATCAGGTATTGGCACTATTTTTTGGAATAGCATTTCTTTCATGTTGCCGTTATCGTCTATTCCTCTACATAATTTATATACATCATCTATTTGTTTTTTATATTCATCTGCGTTAAGTGAATTTGGAGGTATGATAGAAATTTTATTTCTTATAATTCGCTTCATACTATTACTGGTTTTAATGTTAAAACTTTATTTTCTTCTTTTGCTTTTAATAATTCTTTTATTTCGTTAGCATCAAAAGCGCTAGTACCAAAATAAATCATGTTTTTATCGTAGCAAGTAGAATCAAGTCTAAGACCTATTACATCTGTTGAAAATGGCCAATCTGTTTTCTCTAGTTTCCTTTCTTTAGGTTCGCTTAGAGTTATATAATCTCCTGAATAGCCATTTTCTTTGTTGTAGTTATAAACCATTAAGTAATACATAGGTTGTCTTTTCACCAATACAAATACGACTCTAAACGCATTAACCAAGACATTATATTTTCTACTAACAGTAAATGCATATAGAGGATTGTCAATAGTGGCTCTTGATGATGCTTGCGTTATATTACTACCATAAAGTCTGTAATCAGGCTCAGGTATTAAATTTTCTATTTCTTTTAAATCTTTTATTATTGCCATTATACATAAACGGTTTCTGTAACAACTGTAGAATTTTTTATATTTGTTATCTCAAAAGTAGTAACTTTATCGGATGGCGCCGGATATTGAGTTCTTGTTCTATGCGCCATTTTTTCTTTCTCTTTTAATCTTTTTTCCATGCAAACCCTAGCGTGTTCATCATAAACGGTAGGGTATATTATGCGTGCTTTATTATTTGATGGTTTATTTTCATAATAATTGTTAAACGCATCTTTTGGCGCTGTACAAAAAAATATAACCATGTACATAACAAATGAAAAAATGACACAAAGAGCAATAAGCATTCCAATAGTTTCGCCCATTTTATTCAATTACATTTGCAGTTTCATAATTTCTTCTTATCATATCACTGAGAAGTTCTGAATTTCCACATTTCTCTGCTATTGCGTTTATATCTTCTCCCATATCGTTTATGACATCTATGCGAGCAGATGAAATTTTAAACAGTTCTCTTACAAGCCAATTTAATTTTGGGAAACTCATAGCAACCATTAATACTGTATTACAGTCAGCATCAAGAGCATTTACGTCAAACATTCTATTGTTTATTATCTCCAAAGCTATTTCTCTGAATTTTACAGCATCATATATAACTGTTGAATCTTGAGAATAATATATAAGTGATGAAAGTGCTGGCTCATCCCACCTGTCAGACTCATTTGGGTTAAAGTGGACATCTTTAACTATTCTTAAACATTCATCATAATTGCCTTTTATGAAATATATAATAAGGTTATATAGAGACACTGGATTATTTTTTGCTTCATCACTAAAGGCCATTTCAATATTATTTAATATGCTGCTTGAAACTGTTACTTTAGCTGCTTGTTTTTTTTTCTTTTTAATACCTTCTCTCTTTTTTGGCAAATGGTCTCTCATTATGTTAGTATTGTAGGCTATGATGAGGTCACGTACAATTATGTTACCGGTATTATTTGCTATATCCAACGCTGTTCTGCCCATATAGTTTTTTACATGCAAATCAATTGATGGGCAATCAAGTATGAATGGAGCAAGCCAAGAGAAATTTCTATTTCTTGCAATATGCATCAAAATTGTTTCATTTTCTTTATCAACCTCATTTGGATTGAAGCCTTTATTAGACACAATTGCTTTGAACACAGCTTTAGCTTCTGTTGGCAATTCTTTATTCTTTGAATTAATAAGAACAGTAAGCAATGCTGATATTACAGGAGCCTCCCAAGTTCTTGTTTTTTCGTTTGGGTTAAAATCATCATCAGAAACGATATCCATTGCCCCTTTATAATCTTCTATAATCATTGCCTTAAGCAATTTAGAAATTACAGGTATTTCTTTTCCCATATATTATTTACATTTTAATTAATATTTCATTTTTTCTGGTATGCAGCCTCTTACACCGCCACGAGGGTCTTCAACATCTCCA
>Ga0326514_10002034_pt1 | contig 12972 bp, 11 predicted proteins | sample 3_2548_0518_D_FD_203653 | JGI IMG/M metagenome (GOLD analysis project Ga0326514, IMG submission 203653) | Bovine rumen microbial communities from UC Davis, California, United States - 3_2548_0518 | ecosystem: Host-associated > Mammals > Digestive system > Stomach > Rumen | place: USA...
GAGCCGTCACAATGACAAGCGGACGAGTTGTCTCGACATAGTCGTTCTTACCAAAGCCTTCATCAGAAGCAATCAGCTCCACATTGTGAGGATAGCCGTCAATCAGGTAGTGGCAATAGGATTTGATACCCAAACGCTCCAAGCGGTGACGGAATTGGTCTGCAGCGCGCTGACCATCATAGTGAGTAATTACCACCGAACCCACGTAGAACCCACGGTTCATAAACTCATCACGCAGACGCAACACGTCTTCGTCGTAAGTAATGCCAAGGTCTGCACGCATCTTGTTTTTCTCGATGTCTTCAGCGCTAATCACAATCACAATCTCAAGACTGTCACTCAACTGCTGGAACATACGCAATTTACTGTCAGGCTTAAAGCCTGGAAGTACACGCGAAGCATGGTGATCGTCAAACAACTTACCGCCCAACTCCAGATACAGCTTGCCATCAAACTGAGCAATGCGCTCACGGATGTGCTCCGACTGAATCTTGAGGTATTTTTCGTTGTCAAATCCTATTTTCATACTATCTCTTTTTAACAAATTCGGCTGCAAAGGTAAGAAAAATTAGGGGCACTAAGCGAGAAGTTAAGAGTGAAAGTGTTACTTTTTCAAAAAAAAAGCCTTAGGGCGCAAAAAACTTCCAACTCCTAACACCTAACTCCTAACTTTTCTCTATCTTTGTGGCGAGTTTTTTCTTAAAACAAACAGAACTATGCAAGCTTACTGGGAAATGTTTCAGAGCATGGATGCTTGGATGCAAGTGTTCTGGGGCTGCGCTGTCGTTGGTTCAGCTATCTTTGTCATACAGATGGCATTGACTCTTATGGGAATGGACAGCAGCGACATGGATGTTGACTTCGACGGTCCCGATACCATGGACTTGGGAGGCAGCATCTCGCTCTTCAGCATCAAGAACTTCGTCAACTTCATTGTTGGCTTCGGATGGGCAGGCATCTGCTTTGCCGGCTCCGTCACCAATAAGTGGTTGCTCGCCATCATAGCCCTGATGGTAGGCATCGCCTTCGTGCTCATGTTCTTCTTCATCAAAAAGCAAACCAAGAAGTTGGAGCATAACGGCGCCTTTAGCATCGATGATTGCGTAGGCAAGACCGTAGATGTGTATCTGCGCATTCCTGCCAATAAAGGAGGAAAGGGCAAAGTACAAGTAAGCCTCAACGGTTCCGTGCAGGAGTTTGACGCCATGACTGAAGGAGAGGGGTTCTCCAGCGGGCAGAAAGTCACTGTTGACAGTGTGATTGACGGGTTTACCGTATTAGTAAAATAGAAACTTTAAACAACAACCAATATGACCTATCTCATTATTGTAGCGGTGGTCGTAGCCATCGTACTTCTCGTTTCCATCATCAATCGTTACAGAAGATGTCCGTCAGACAAGATTCTGGTAGTTTATGGAACAACAGGCAACCGCGGCTCTGCCAAGTGCGTACATGGCGGCGGCACGTTCGTATGGCCTATCATTCAGGATTATGCATACTTGAGCTTGACACCTATCAGCATTGACGCCAACTTGACTAATGCCTTGTCACGCCAGAACATTCGAGTTGACGTTCCATGCAGATTCACCGTTGGTATCTCTACCGACTCTGAGAGCATGACTGCAGCCGCAGAGCGCTTGCTGGGCTTGACAGCCGGTCAGATTCAGGAATTGGCACGAGACATTCTTTTCGGCCAGTTGCGTCTCGTCATCGCCACGATGAGCATTGAGGAACTGAACTCCGACCGCGACAAGTTCCTTGAAGCCATCTCCAGCAACGTCGAGGTGGAACTGAAGAAGATTGGTTTGCGTCTCATCAACGTGAACGTGACCGACATCAACGACGAGAGCGGATACATTGAAGCCCTCGGTCAGGAAGCAGCAGCCAAGGCTATCAACGAAGCCAAGGTGCGTGTAGCTGAGCAGGAGAAGTTTGGTGAAATCGGTAAGGCTGAAGCCAACCGAGAGACCCGTATCCGTACAGCAGAAGCCAATGCACAAGCCGTACAGGGTGAGAACGAGGCAAAGGTACAGATTGCAAACTCTGAAGCCGACCGTCGCGAACGAGAGGCAGAGGCACAACGCAAGGCGATTGCTGCAGAGAAAGTGGCTGCCGCAAAAGCTCTCGAGGAAGCTTATTCTGCAGAGCAGAAAGCAGAAGAGGCTCGTGCCGACCGTGAACGTGCAACCCAGAGTGCCAACGTGCTGGTGAGCCAGGAAATCGAGAAAAAGCGTAAAATCATTGAAGCAGAAGCAGAAGCAGAAAAGATTCGTGTGAACGCTAAAGGTGAAGCCGATGCTGCCTATGCCAAGATGGAAGCAGAAGCTCGTGGTCTTTTTGAGATTCTCTCACGACAAGCGTCTGGTTACGACAAAATGGTACAAGCAGCAGGCGGCGATGCAAACAAGGCTTATATGCTTCTCCTGCTCGAAAAGCTTCCGGAACTGGTCAAGACACAAGTGGAAGCCGTAAAAGGCATCAACATCGACCATGTCACTGTTTGGGACTCTGGCAATTCAGCCGATGGGAAAGGCAGCACAGCAAACTTTCTCAGTGGCTTGATGAAAAGCGTTCCCCCACTCCACGAATTATTCGACCAAGCAGGTCTGGCTCTGCCCGAATATTTAGCAAAGAAAAAAGAAAACGAAGAGACTCCTGCCCCTGTGGAAGAGGTTGCAGAAGCAGAAGAATGACAATAAAAAGCAGAACGTGAAAAAATTATTCTACACAGTGCTCGCGGCTTTTGCCGTGAGCATTTCCATGTTTACCGCCATTGGATGCGACGATGGTGAGACTTATGCCGAGCAAAAGAAGAAGGAGCAGGCTGCTATTGGGCAGTTCCTGCGCAATAACGACTTTGTTGGTCCTATCAAAACCATCAGCGAGGAACAATTCTACAAGCAAGACACCATGACTGATGTCTCGAAAAATGAGTTTGTACGCTTTAACAAGGATGGTATCTACCTACAAATTGTGCGTAAGGGCAACGGTCCTACAATGGTGGAACTGGCCAAAGAACGGGCAGACTCCACAGCGACCCGCCCTCTGTTGTGCAAGTTCCTCGAATATGACATTCGCGATGCAGACACAACTTACAGCAACATTTACATGTCCAGCATCAACGATGAGTTTTTCTGTACCTACAGCCATTTCAGCCGCAGCTATGACGGATACTTCACGGATGGCATCATGAAGAATGCCTATGGCATGGGAGTGCCTAAAGGCTGGCTTAAGCCTCTCTCGTTCATCCGTCTTACCAAGGTAGCCGGCGAAGAAGCCAAGGTGCGCATTATTGTGCCCCATTCCTCTGGTACGGCCAACGCATCAGGCCACGTCCTCCCATTCTACTACGAAATCACTTATCAGATTCCACCAAACTACTAACATAATGAAGAGTCAGAGCCGAAGAAATGTGATTCCTTCAACAGAAGGCATCCGATGTCTTCGCTTCTGATTTTCCGTTCTAATTCATCTCAATTCAAATTATGAGTCTCATAAAATCTATTTCTGGCATCCGCGGAACTATCGGCGGACGCGCAGGAGAGGGGCTGAATCCCCTCGACATTGTGAAATTCACCAGCGCATATGCAACATTGATTCGTCGCACGACTAATATTGAAAGCAACAAGATCGTGGTGGGTCGCGACGCTCGCATCTCTGGCGAAATGGTGAAGAATGTTGTATGCGGCACCCTTATGGGCATGGGCTTCGATGTGGTCAACATCGGACTTGCCTCTACCCCAACAACAGAAATCGCAGTTACGATGGAGGGCGCCTGCGGAGGCATTATCATCACTGCCAGCCATAACCCACGTCATTGGAACGCCCTTAAACTCCTGAACGAGAAAGGCGAGTTCCTCAATGCCGCAGAAGGCAACGAAGTGCTCAAGATTGCCGAAGCCGAGGACTTCGACTTTGCTGATGTGGACGGACTGGGCAAATACATAGAAGACAATTCTTACGACCAGAAACATATTGATATGGTGCTCGGCCTTGACCTCGTAGACGTGGCTGCCATCAAGAAGCAGAACTTCCACGTGGCATTTGACAGCATCAACTCTGTTGGTGGCATCATCTTGCCCAAACTCTTCAAGGCACTCGGTGTGGAACACGTCACCCCACTCTATGCAGAGCCTACAGGCGACTTCCAGCACAACCCAGAACCGCTGGAGAAGAACCTCTCCGACATCATGGGACTCATGGCAAAGGGCGGCAACGATGTCGGCTTTGTAGTTGACCCTGACGTTGACCGTCTTGCCTTCATATGTGAAGATGGCAAGATGTATGGCGAGGAATACACCCTCGTTACTGTGGCTGATTACATTCTCAAGCACACACCAGGCAACACCGTAAGCAATCTTTCTTCCACCCGTGCCCTGCGTGATGTGACCCGTAAGTACGGTCAGCAGTACAACGCTGCCGCTGTGGGCGAGGTGAACGTAGTGACCAAGATGAAGGAAACCAATACGGTCATCGGAGGCGAAGGCAACGGTGGAGTCATTTACCCCGCTGCTCACTACGGACGTGACGCCCTCGTGGGTATCGCTCTTTTCCTAAGCCATCTGGCACACGAACGCGAGACACAGCCAGGACTCACCGTCAGCCAACTACGTGCTACTTACCCCAACTATGCTATCGCCAAGAATCGCATCGACCTCGATGCCTCTACTGACGTTGACGCCATCCTCGCCAAAGTGAAGGCCATGTACACAGGACAGCCCGGCACTGAAGTAAATGATATCGATGGTGTGAAAATCGACTTCCCGGACAAATGGGTACACTTGCGTAAGTCTAACACCGAGCCCATTATCCGTGTCTATTCCGAAGCTGAGACAATGGAAGCAGCTGACGAAATTGGCAAGAAAATTATGAACGTAGTGTATTCAATGAAATAGGAATAGCGGAAAGCCACAATAGCAGCGTAAGCAATGCTATTTATGCTCCTACGCTACGTTTTAATCGAAGCATCCATATTATCTATACCCCTCGGCTACAGCAAGGCATACCCTATGGGTACACCACACTGTAATTGAGGGATATAGTGTATTGTGCAATCACTTTTCCCAGCCCAATGCCGAGGCACCGAGCACAGCAGCATTGGCATTCATTAGGCCACTGACGAGGAACTTGGCTTTGCCGCGGAAGATGGGCATGACAGCGTGATTGTAAGCCTCCTCAATAGGCTTCATGATAAAATCACCAGCCTTGCAAAGTCCTCCGAAAAAGATGAATGCCTCAGGCGAAGAAAAGGCAGCAAAGTCAGCACAAGCCTCGCCCAAAGTGTGGCCAGTATAGTTAAAGATTTCTTTCGCCATTTCGTCACCCTTCTGTGCTGCCTGGAAGACATCAAGCGACTCGATGTCGTCAAGGTTCTTCGCACGCAACAAAGAAGGCCGTTCGCTCAGTTGCAGCATTTCACGGGCCGTACGAGCCACACCTGTAGCAGAGCAATATGCCTCAAGACAGCCATGCCGTCCGCAGCCACACAATCGAGCTTTGGCGCTATGATCCACCCTCACATGTCCCAGTTCGCCTGCAAAGCCGTCATGTCCATAGACCAACTGACCATTGACAACGACGCCAGACCCCACACCCGTACCAAGGGTGATAACAATAAAGTTCTTCATGCCACGAGCTACTCCGTACGTCATTTCCCCCATTGCAGCAGCATTGGCATCGTTGGTGAGACGAACAGGCAACCGATAGTTTGATGTTGATAATTGGTCAGAGAACATCTGCGCAAGAGGAACCACACAATCATGTGCCCACGAAAGGTTGGGGGCAATCTCAATGGAACCGCTATAGTAATTGGCATTGGGAGCGCCAATGCCCATGCCTGCAATATTCTCAATACCACCCGCTTGAGCAATAAGCGGAGTAAGACATACCACACCAGCCTCAACAAAAGAGCAGGCTGTCTTATAATTCTGAGTCTTAATAGAATCTTGCGCCACGATGTTACCCCGAGCGTCAACGATTCCGAAAACAGTGTTGGTACCTCCGAGGTCAACACCAATCACAAATGGTTTTTGAGTGTCCATGAATATATTTACAATTCTATTATTTACAGTGTACTGTTTATTTTTCGATTTAGGCACCGACGATTTATTGGCAAAGGTAGGGCTTTTTCACTAAAATTTGTTACCTTTGCACATTATTTTATCATATAACAAACAGAAATGATGAAAAAGTTTGTTCTCCTCATGCTGGAACTCCTCACTTTCTGTAGCATAAATGCACAACAAAACGCATTTGATATTGACTTGTGGCCTAATGGGCTGCCCAACAGCAATGGCATTGACAAGACACAGCCATATGACGATGCGAAACTGAACTTCAAGCCATCCATTCGAGTGTTTCTCCCTGATGCCACTAAGGCCACTGGACGGGCGGTAGTTTGTTGCCCCGGCGGTGGCTATACGCATTTGGCCACTGGACATGAGGGGTATGACTGGGCTCCGTTCTTCAATGAACGTGGCATTGCATTCATCGTGCTGAAATATCGTATGCCACACGCCAACACCGACGTGCCCATCAGCGACGCGAAGGAGGCATTGAAAGTGGTTCGGGAAAATGCGCAAAAGTGGGGCATCAATCCCCAAAAGGTGGGCATTATGGGCTCGTCAGCAGGTGGTCATTTGGCTTCAACCATCTCCACCCACAGCGACTCACTCACTATGCCAGCTTTCCAAATTCTGTTTTATCCCGTCATCACGCTCAATTACCCATATACACATCAAGGAAGCCGCCACTGTTTGATTGGCAAGCAGGCAACAGAGGAAATAGCGAACCTCTACAGCAACGAGAAGCAGGTAACTAGCCAAACACCGCCTGCCATCATGCTACTAAGCGATGATGATAAAGCGGTGCCTTCACAAAACAGCGTGAACTACTATTTAGCATTAAAACAACACGGCATCAAAGCTACTATGCATATATATCCCTCTGGAGGACACGGCTGGGGGAGCAGAGAAAATTTCAAGTACCATAAAGAGATGACAAGCGATTTGAGCGCTTGGCTGGAGACTATAAAATGACTATATTGCAAACAATCCCTCAAATGCCCGAAATGAACTTTCAAGAATGGATGAAAGACGTGGGCGTATTTGAGGAAATGATGAAAGGATTTCTGATTGGGGTTTTGGCTTCAGCGCCTATGGGGCCTGTCGGCATTCTGACTGTGCAGCGCACCTTAAATAAGGGACGTTGGGAAGGATTTGCCACAGGAGTAGGCGCCAGTGTGAGCGACATCCTATACGCCATCATTACGGGCTACTTCATGTACCTTGTGGTGGACATCATTGAGGATCCCATCATTGCCCTTTGGATTAAAATAATCGGTTCTGTACTGCTATTTATCTTCGGTGTATATACTTACAAAAGCATTCCGAAACAGAAAGTGGTAGACCGTGTAGCACCTGTGGAAACAAAAAACAAATTGACAGGCTTTGCCATTAGTGGTTTTGTCATCACAGTGTCAAACCCTCTAATCGTACTGCTTTTTGTAGCATTGTATGGCCAGTTCACGTTCATCTTAGCAGGAAACTGGATTGCACAGACTATGGGATACATTTTCATCGTTGTGGGTGCATTGGCATGGTGGTATGCTTTGACATGGCTGGTGGACAAGGTGAGAGCGAGATTTAGTCATCAGGTGATATGGCGAATAAACCGCATTATCGGCATCATTGTAATGGTTGTCAGTGCCATCATGATTGTGTATGCCTTAACAGGGCACACATTTCACTTTATCCCGTTTGGTGAAGACCCCGGATTTCAATTGTTTGAATAAGTTCTCCATCCTATAATGGAACGATTAATGAAGAAGAAAAGATGTATATAGCAGAGCAACTAAAGAAAAAAAGCGTAGCTGAGTACTTGCTATACATGTGGCAAGTGGAAGATACATTACGCGCCTATAATCTGGATACGGAGAAGATGGGCACAGAGTACATCCCGCAGTTCAAATTGGATGCAGAGAAGAGCGAAGCATTAAAAGGATGGTATGAAAGCCTCATCCAAATGATGCGCGAGGAAGGGGTGACGGAGCATGGGCACTTACAAATCAACAAAAATATTCTGATTCTACTGAATGATCTTCATACACAATTGCTGAAGTCGAGCAAACACCCATTTTACTCTGCAGCTTATTACAAAGCTCTTCCTTTCATTGTGGAACTTAGAGCCAAGAGCGCAGAAAGTCAAGAGAAAGGCGAGATTGAAAACTGTTTTGATGCGTTATATGGTACCATGTTGCTCAGAGCGCAGAAGAAAGATATCTCTGCAGAAACGGCCACTGCTATGAACAACATTGCAAAGTTCATCGGCTTATTGAGCGACTATTACTTAAAAGACAAAGCAGGAGAGTTGAAAATTGAGAATTGAGAATCAGCCATACCCCATAAAATAATTAAAGATATGAATATATTGGTAACAGGGTGTAACGGACAGTTGGGCAATGAAATGCAATTGCAAGCAAAGAACAACAATCAACATCTGTTTTTTTTCACAGACGTAGTTCTCCCAGAAAATTCCATAGCACAGAAACTGGATATCACTAACGAACAAGAAGTGGAAACGTTTGTGGAAAAGAACAGTATTGACTGCATCGTTAACTGTGCTGCTTATACAGCCGTAGACAAGGCTGAAAACGACGACGAGCTCTGCAATCTGCTGAACAATATTGCTCCTGGATATTTAGCCAAAGCCGTTGAGAAACGCAGAGGAAGTATCGTGCAGATCAGTACAGACTATGTATTCGACGGAACCAGCAACAAACCGATGACAGAAGAACAACCGACTTGCCCTAATTCCGTATATGGACGAACAAAACTTGCAGGCGAAGAACGTGTAAAAAACAACTGCAAAAACCATCTTATTATTCGCACGGCATGGCTCTATTCCACTTATGGAAATAATTTCGTAAAAACGATGATTCGTCTAGGCAAGGAAAAGTCTGAGCTTGGTGTTATTTTCGACCAAGTGGGAACACCTACTTATGCAAGAGACTTGGCGACTGCCATTCTCACTGCCATCAACCAAGGTATCGTTCCAGGCATCTACCACTTCTCTAACGAAGGCGTCATCTCATGGTATGACTTCACCAAGGCTATCCATCGCATTGCAGGCATCACCACTTGCCATGTAAAGCCACTTCACACAACGGAGTACCCCACCCCTGCGGCACGCCCGCATTATTCAGTATTAGACAAAACGAAAATCAAGAACACATACGGCATTGAAATCCCATATTGGGAAGACTCTCTGCACGAATGTATCAGTAAACTATAAAGCATGAACGAAATAGAAAGAAGAAGAACATTTGCTATCATCTCGCATCCAGATGCAGGTAAGACAACATTGACGGAGAAGCTACTGCTATTTGGTGGTCAGATTCAAGTGGCTGGCGCTGTGAAGAGCAATAAAATCAAGAAGACTGCCACTTCGGACTGGATGGAGATTGAGAAACAGCGTGGTATTTCTGTGAGCACCTCCGTGATGGAGTTTGACTATAAGGACTATAAGGTAAACATTCTCGACACACCTGGTCACCAAGACTTTGCAGAAGATACCTTTAGGACACTAACGGCTGTAGATTCTGCCATCATCGTCATTGACGGCGCGAAAGGTGTAGAGGCCCAAACCAGAAAATTGATGACGGTGTGCCGCATGCGAAAGACACCGGTTATCGTATTCATCAACAAGATGGACCGCGAGGGAAAAGACCCGTTTGATTTGCTTGATGAAGTGGAAAGCGAATTACAAATTAAAGTACGCCCACTTTCATGGCCCATCAACCAAGGTGCACGATTCAAGGGAGTCTATAACATATACGAGGAAAACCTTAATCTCTTCACGCCTAACAAACAGATGGTGACGGAGAAAGTGAACGTTGACATCCACTCTAGCGAGCTGGAAGAACGCGTCGGCGAACAAGATGCAGAGAAACTGCGTGAAGACCTGGAGATGATTGATGGGGTATATGACACATTTGATGTAAATGCATATCTAGAAGCAGAAGTAGCACCAGTCTTTTTTGGTTCAGCGCTGAACAATTTCGGCGTACAAGAACTGCTGGATTGCTTTGTAGAGATTGCCCCAAAACCACGCCCAACTACTGCAGAAGAGCGCATGGTGCAACCCGAAGAGTCTAAATTCACTGGTTTTATATTCAAAATAACGGCCAACATCGACCCGAACCACCGCTCATGTACAGCATTCTGCAAGGTCTGCTCTGGTAAGTTTGTTCGAAATGCCCCATACTTGCATGTGCGTAACGGGAAAACGGTACGTTTCTCCAGTCCGACACAATTCATGGCACAGCGTAAGAGCACCATTGACGAGGCTTATCCTGGTGATATTGTAGGTCTTCCAGACAACGGCATCTTTAAAATTGGAGATACGCTGACCGAGGGAGAGCAACTGCACTTCAAGGGATTACCCAGTTTCTCGCCCGAAATGTTCAAATACATCGAAAATGCCGACCCCATGAAGACAAAGCAGCTGGAAAAAGGTATAAACCAGTTGATGGACGAGGGTGTTGCACAGCTATTCGTCAACCAGTTTAATAACCGAAAGATTATTGGCACGGTAGGGCAGTTGCAATTTGAGGTAATTCAGTATCGCCTTGAAAACGAGTATAATGCAAAGTGCAAATGGGAACCAATCAGTCTTTATAAAGCATGTTGGATTGAAAGCGATGACGAAGTGGAGTTGGATTCCTTTAAAAAGCGTAAGTATCAGTATATGGCAAAGGACAAGGAAGGTAGAGATGTGTTTCTGGCAGACTCCAACTATGTGCTACAGATGGCACAACAGGACTTTAAACATATCAAGTTCCATTTTACAAGTGAGTTTTAATTCGGCCATAGATAGTTCATCTCAAAAATAGACAACATGTTACAAGACGAAGTAAAGAAAGCGATTGAAGTAATGAAGGCAGGAGGAGTTATCCTCTACCCTACTGATACAGTTTGGGGCATCGGATGCGATGCCACCAACGAAGAAGCAGTAAAGAAAGTTTATGCCATCAAGAAACGAGAGGACAGCAAAGCTCTTATCTGCCTAGTAGACAGCGACGTACGGCTACAGCGATATGTAAGAAATGTGGCTGATGTGACTTGGGACATGATTGAACTGAGCGAGAAACCTCTCACCGTCATTTTTGACAACGTGACAGGATTAGCTCCCAATGTAGTTGCCTCAGACGGAAGTGCCGGGCTGCGCATCACAAAGGAAGAGTTCAGCAAAGAGCTGTGTTTCAGATTTCAAAAAGCAATCGTAAGTACAAGCGCCAATATCAGCGGTGAGCCTACACCTACCACTTTCGAAGAAATCAGCGATGAGATCAAGAATGCCGTTGACTATGTGGTAAAATATAGTCGCCAAAGCCGCGAGAAACATAAGCCCAGCAGCATCATTAAGATGAATTCCAACGGACAATTCACTATTATCAGAGAGTAATCAGCATTTGTGCGGTTTTATCATCTATTCTTTTTAAGCACAGCATCATGAATTTCATCGGGATTAGAAGACGAGAAATCAAGTTCATCAACTTTCTAACAGAGTGGCTGAAAGGCGACCATACGGAACGGCAAATCGTTTTGATGATCAGCCTAATGGTCGGTGTATGCACTGGATTGACCGCATTTGTACTGAAATCCCTAATCGAAGAAATCAAACATTTGCTTACATCAGGGATTGTTGCCGAAGACACAAACTTGCTCTACCTTGTATTCCCGGCTGTCGGCATTCTCATCTCCCTCCTTTTTGTCAAGCACATTGTACGTGGCGACATCAGCCATGGAGTGACCAAGATACTCTATGCAATGTCAAGAGGCCGCAGCCGCATTAAATCACATAACCGTTGGTCAAGCATTATTGCTAGCGCTATCACCATTGGCTTTGGTGGTTCGGTGGGAGCTGAGGCACCTATTGTACTGACCGGTGCCGCATGGGGATCCGATTTTGGCAAGCGTTTCCATTTGCAGCCCAAGACATTGATGCTGCTAGTGGGCTGTGGTGCGGCAGGTGCTGTATCGGGGGTATTCAAGGCGCCTATTGCAGGACTTGTCTTCGTTCTCGAAGTGCTGATGCTAGACTTGAGTTTCTCCTCGTTGCTACCATTACTGGTCGCCAGCATCACATCCGTGTGCGTATCTTATGCTTTCTACGGAACAGACCCATTATTTGAGTTTAACCTCAATAAGGCCTTCACCATAGATATTATTCCAGGGTGTATTCTTTTAGGCATCATCTGTGGACTCGTCAGTCTATACTTTACTAGGGCTATGAATTGGTTTGAAGGCATCTTTGGACAAATCAAAAAGAGCCACTATAAATTTTTACTTGGTGCCATCGTCTTAGGTGTACTCATCTACTTTTTCCCCGTTATGTATGGTGAAGGTTATGATGTCATCAACCAACTCATCAACGATGCACCAGAACGAGACATCATGCACAATACATTTTTTGTGCCTAATCAAACCAACTTGCTTATTTATTTGGGAATGGTGTTGATGTTCAAGGTATTTGCAACAACAGCCACAAATGGAGGTGGTGGATGCGGTGGTGTCTTTGCCCCTAGCCTATTTTTAGGATGCATTGCAGGCTTCATTTTTGCAAATCTTTGGGATATGGCATTAGGTCTTACAATGGGAGATGTATGCTATGTATCACCTAAGAACTGTGGCCTATATGGCATGGCAGGTCTCATGTCAGGAGTAATGCATGCACCACTCACAGGCATTTTCTTAATAGCAGAACTCACAGGAGGATACGGCCTTTTCGTTCCCCTCATGATTGTGTCGGTAGTATCTTATCTGACCATCAACCTCTTCGAGCCCCACAGCATCTATGCTATGCGTTTAGCACGAAGAGGGCAACTACTAACCCACGACAAGGACAGCGCCATTCTCACAGTACTCAATCTTGAATCGCTTATCGAACGTGACTACAAAGTTATTGCCCCTG
>Ga0326514_10002035_pt1 | contig 12972 bp, 11 predicted proteins | sample 3_2548_0518_D_FD_203653 | JGI IMG/M metagenome (GOLD analysis project Ga0326514, IMG submission 203653) | Bovine rumen microbial communities from UC Davis, California, United States - 3_2548_0518 | ecosystem: Host-associated > Mammals > Digestive system > Stomach > Rumen | place: USA...
AAATACTTCTTTTTTTAGTTGTTTATTTTTTGATGTCGGATAGTTGTGAAACTGTCCGACTTTTTTTTTGTATATACGTTATTGATTTAATTTTGCTTCGTCTTCAGCGATTAATTTTTTTAATCGTTCTATTTGATACTCCTTGCCTACTTTTCTGAGTCTCAATGCTGTATCAGTAAAATATTGATGACCAGTTAGGAATTTCACTTGATTTTTGTTCCATTCCAAAATGCTGATATTTTTGCCTTGAGCAATCAATTCTTCATACAAAGTATTGCTGACAGGAATAAAATCGGTACGTCCAAGATAATCGAGGTCGGCATCGCACATTATTTTTTCCAGCAGAGTTTTAGGACAAGGAGGCAATTTTGTAGCCATAATAAGCGCACAAATTTTTTCTTGTTGCTCTTGACTATATCCCCATTTCGGAAGATATTCACTTGCAATTTGCGTGCTGTAATATTCGTGATTTTCGCCAGCAATTATTTGTCCTGAATCATGAAACAATGCCGCAGTCTTCAAAAGTAAAATATCTTCATCGTCAACACCTTCGCCATAACCAATAAGTTCGGCTTGATTAACGACATCAATTGTATGCTTAAAATTATGATAATGAAGATATTTAGGCAATTCTTTTTCTAATTTATCAAGAATTAATTCTTGCAAATCGGTAAATTGTCTAAGGAGATATTTGATATGAAAAATTTCGTTAGGATATTCTCCAACCTGACGATTGATTGAATAAGCAGGTTTTAGTCTTCTAATATAATACATTTCCAAATCGCCCTGATATTTTACAGGTGTGATTCCATTGTATTCTGTTAGGAAATAATCTTTTACAAGTTCGTAAGTATGGACAGAAATGTTGATTTTTTCAACGTCAGCGGCAGAGGCCATTCTTGAAGCAATATTAACAGTCTCTCCTTTTATATCGTATGTAATTTTCTTTTTTCCTTGAGGTGCAGCAATAACAGGACCTGTATGAATACCGATTCTTAACTCCCAAAATTTACGATTGTTTTGTTCGTAAACTTCACGCAATTCTTTAAGGTAGCGTTTCATTTCCATGGCCGCCAAAACAACATCAATTGGGTTTGTGATATTTTTTTGCGGAATACCGCCTGCGCACATATAAGCATCACCAATTGTTTTTACAGTCTGAAGTTTGTATTTAAGGGCTATTTCGTTGAAATAAATAAAAATTTGATCCAACTCGTCAATAAAATCAGAAGTACGAGCCTCCGAAGATATAGTCTTGAAACCACGAATATCAACATACATCACCGTCGCCATCTTGAAACGTAAAGTATTACCACCGATATTATAGTTAACACCCTTTGGTAAAGACTCAGGCGGCACCAAAGCAAGAATACTTTCAAGTCTATAAATCTCTGACTGTGCTTTTTCGTTCTGATTGGAAAGTTGTTTGATTTGTTGTTTTAAATCGGCAATCTCCTTCATAAGAGCAGAAGTCCGATACACTAACTCATAATTATTGGGTTTATCTGCCATGTCAAAAACATAAAACTGCGATTATCTTCTCTTTAAGAAAAAAAGAAGATACAATCGCAGAAAAAAAATAAAAAAAAGGGAAAAACTATCTTTTAAGCAACCAAAGAGTTTGGTCTTTGATTTTGCTTCTGAAATTCGGAAGAGCGGCTCTTGCACTTTCACGAGTTGAAAATTCACCAACAGTTACTCTATTGTACTGACCGTATGGCTCAAGAATTTTTGAATCGAAACCCATACTTTTGAGTTTTGAATTTTGTTTTTGCGCATTGCTATACAAAGTAAAACTACCTGCAACAATGTAAAACTTATCTGATTCGTTGACAGTTTCTGTTGTTTCAGGAACAAGGTTTCCGCTTTTATCTTCTGTCAAGACCTGCTCTTGAAGTGATTCTTTAGAAACATTGTCATTGTTTTCGATTACAGTAGCAAGGTCTCCGTAGCCGTCATCAGCGGGAAGAGAGAGTGTATCGCCACTTTCTGAGGCTTGGTCTGCAGCCTTATTGCCTCTACAATCTACAAAAGTTATTGCCGCAAGCGACAAAAATGCTAATCCTAATAATTTAATTTTTGACATAATGTATTGTTTTTTAAATAATTATAAACACAAAAAATTACCGTGAAATTTATTGGTAAATATAGATACTTTTTTGTTAAGAGAAAAATAATTTTTATAATTTTCTTTTAGTACGATACAGAAAAGGAACACGGCGAGTCAAGTCCCCGCTCAGAAAGTAGCATATTTTTCTCTAATTCAATATCTCTGACATAAAGTTTGCTTTCTGATTCTTTGTCAGCATTTTTGCGCAAAAGAAAATATATCTGATTGTTTTGTGAAATTTGAAAATCAGTACAAAAACTATTTTTTGGCGACAAATCTTGCGTTTGACCCGTCTGAAGGTCATATTTTGCGAGTATAACCGAACTTATTACAGTGTCAGCATAATTATTATAAGTATAAAGTATAAAATTGTATTTTTCAGAGAGTTGAAACTTACAATTTTGAGCAATTCCCATATAATTTTCGGGACAAAAATTCTCACAACCAATTGTTTTATAAACTTTTGTTGAAAAACCACTTACGGTCATCAAAAAAACATTTTCCATATTATGAAAAGCGATTTTTCCTCCCTCTGGCGAAAATGTCGGATTAAAAACCGAAGACTGACCTTTACTAATAATTTTAAAAGTATCTTTTTTTAAATCATAAAGTGCCGCTGAAGAAAGACCGTAAAAATCTGTAATTGTAAAAGCAAGCAAATTATTTTCAGCGGAAAAAACAGGGTTAGAGGCAACATAATTTGTTGGAATATTCAACAACTTGTTGTCTTTTTCCTTAATATTATAAAGGAAAATACTACTCGGCTGAGGCTGTTCCACAACGTATGAAACCACTTTCCCATTTGAAGAGATTGCCGTTTTTGAACCGTTAACTTCAAGAATTTCAAGACTTTCAAGTGAATTTCCAACAAAAATATTTGTATTAATATCAAAAACAAAAAAATTATCCGTTTCTTTGCTTGAAGAACTATCAATAGGGACTTCAAGAGTGTCGTTTTCATAAGAAAATTTATTAGTGCCATTATTATTAGAAGCACAACCTATACAAAAAACGATAATAAAGAGAACAATTAATTTTTTTATCATAATTTAGTTGTTATAATTATTCAAATAAAACACTTCATAAGACTCAATATCAATATCTTGATTGATTACTTCAAAATTATCTTTACTGATTATGAATATTTTATTATTTTTATTTTTTTCGTTATTTTTCAGATATTTTGACAAAAATTCTCCAGCATCTTTTTCGCTCAAAAAATCTTTTATCATATAAAGTTTATATTTTTCGGAAAAATCCTTATCCGACAAATCAACTTGAGAATATCCATTATTTGCGCAAAAATCCAAAATCTTGAAATTCAGTTCTTTAAACTTATCATCAGATTTGTCGGCTGCCACAACAAAATAGTGTTGTTTTCCTAAGAAATCTTTTGAAAATTTATTTTGAAGACCAATCGGAGTTTCTTCTAAGGCTTTGAGTTTTTCCAAAGCATAATTTTTAAGTTTTGAGTATGGATAGTTTTTTATCAAATATTCAAGTTTTTCTTTCATTTTATCAATTTGCGACATTCTGCCATAACAACGCGCTTCAAGATAGATAAAATTTTCTTGAATATCCATTCCAGCAAAATCTTTTTCTGCTTTTTTACACTTTTCGATTGCTAACGAATAATTTCCTGAATTAAAATCCTCAAGCATTTGTTGATAAAAATCCAACGCCTCGTTTTTCTTTTCAGTCAAGTTTTTAAAATAATTTGGATCGTTTAGAATTTTTGTATATCCTGATTCAGGAAATTCAGCAACGAGTTGTGATTTAACATATTCAGCCAGACCATTTTCTGTTTTTTTGACATACAAATCGTAAAGGCTATAATATGCTTGAGCCTTCAAAAAATGATTCGGATGTTTTTCGTTTAAATTCAAAAGAGTCTCGATTGCCTTGTCCAAATCGCCGATTTTGTCTTTGTAAACATCTGCCGAATTGAATCTTGCTTGAGCCTCTTTGTTAATAGAGGCTTGCATTGCAGAATCGGTCAAAGGAAGATTTTTGACATAAAATTCTGGATTTCTGTCACTATTTTCATTATTTTCCTCCTCGTTTTCTTTTTTCTGCGAATCTTCATCATCATCTTCGGTGCTGACACTTTTGTTTTTGCGTCGCCAATTATCTTCCAAAGGGCGATTACCCCATTTTTTTACAAATTCTTGACGACCATAATTCAAGGCTGTTACATTATAAAGATACCACTTACCTTGAAAATTAGGATTTCCGTCTTGACCAGTGTATTCTACACCGTAATTATTGTCAGAAGATTGATAATAAGGATTAGTTGCGGCTATTTTAGCGGCTTCTTCGGCTGCAATTTTATCATCGATTATTTTGGCAATAAGTTTTTGTCTTGACGGTAAATCCATTTTAGCAACCCTTTGCAAACTATCTTGATATTCGGCTTCTCTGATATATGTAATCAACTCAGTAAGAGCCGATGCTTTTTTTGAAATTTCCTTATAACCAGAATATGAAGTCGGCAAAAATTGCATTGTTGAATCATAAAATTCTCCAGCCTTTATATAATTGTTTTCATCAAAATAAATATTTGCTGCCTCCATATAAGATTTGGCTTTTTGAACATTATTAGAAAATGAATAACGAGCAGATTTTCTGTAATTAATAAGTGCTGAATTAAAGTCTTGCTTCTTCTTATCGAGTTCTGCTAAACCGTAATAAATTCTATCGTAGTATTCCTTGTTTTTTTCGTCTTTGGAAAGTTCCAAAAGTTGCTTTCTAATATAATCCTCGTCGTCAGAAGATGTAAAAACGGTTGCAAGATTTATTTTTGCGTTGAAGACAAGCGAATATTTAGGATTCAACTTTATAACGTTTTGATAACACTTTTTTGCTTCAGGATAGTCTCCTGCCATACGCCACAAATCTCCACAAATAAAACTTAGCCAAGCCCTTTGCTGCTTGTCTTTTCTTTTCAACATTGAGATTGTCTTTTCGAGTTCTAACGCAGCCTCCTTATATTTATGCGTTGAAATTGCAAGGTCAGCATAAAGTTTTCTGATGTCAATATCCAATTTCTTGGGATGACGTTTGTCTTTTTCGAGTTTTTCCAACATTTCTAATGCCTCGTTGAAATTTTTCTGAGCCCAAAAAGTTTTAGCAAGATAAAATTGCGCCTCAAATCTTGAAGGTTCATGCTTAAAGCGCGTAATGCCGAGTTGAAACGAAGATTCTGCCTTATCGTAATCTTTATTGACATAATTTGCTTTGCCCATAAGAAGATACGTATCGTCAATCCATTTGCAATATTCGCTTTTGTTGTAAAATGCTTGTTGAGAAGAGTTCATGCCCTGAAGTGAATATCTACGCTTTGGCTTTGAAGTGATTGAATGTTTCAAAATATTTTTTCCACATTCTTCAATACAAGCGTCCATATCGGCAGAGGCAAGCGTTACGGCATCTTCGCTATCGATTTTGAAAACAGGCAAAAGTTCGGTATAATCTGGCTTTACATTGTTTTCAATATTTGAAATTCCCCTTAAATACGATTGTTGTGCCTCAAAAACAACATTGTAGCGAGCGGTAACGTTGTGAAACGCCCGTCTCGAAGCGGTATTTTTTGTATTGCTACAATTAGAGAATACAAAAACCGTAGAGATTAGCCACAATGTTATTTTGTAAGACAGACTCATTTAGTTCTTTTGAGATGCTATGAGTTTGTATCCTTTACCGTGAATATTCAAAATTTCAAGTGAGGGGTCTTCTTTTAGAAGTTTTCTCAACTTTGTGATATAAACGTCCATACTACGGGCGTTGAAATAGTTATCATCTTCCCAAACTTGATTCAAAGCATAATTTCTTTCAAGAACTTTGTTCATATTCATACAAAGCAGTCTCAAAAGTTCTGACTCTTTAGTTGTAAGTTTTACAGGCTCTTGATCCTTGTATTGAAGTATTTGTTTGTTTGAATCATAAATATAATCGCCTAATTCGTAAACTGTTATAGCCTCGCTATCGGTAATTCCTGAACGTCTCAAAACGGCTTCAATTCTCAATAACAACTCTTCCATATTAAATGGCTTTGTGATATAGTCGTCAGCACCGATTTTAAAACCTGTCAAGACATCTTCTTTGAGATTTTTTGCTGTCAAAAATATGATTGGAATATCTGTGTTGATTTCCCTAATTTCAGAAGCGACCTGAAAACCGTCCTTTTTAGGCATCATAATATCCAAAATACAGATGTCATAAATGTTGTGATGAAACCCTTCTGTGGCTTTTTCGCCGTCAGGATACAAGTCTGTGGCATAATTTTTTGCCTCAAGATATTGCTTGAGCAACGAGCCTAAGTTTACATCATCTTCGGCTAACAATATTGATACTTTTCTTTCCATATTATAAATTCTGATTTAATATTTTTCGTTTATTGATTAAAGGGCAAATATACAAAAAAAGTTGTACCTTTATTTAATTCTGACTTAATTTTTATTGTGCCATGATGTTCGTCAACAACTTTTTTTACATAACTTAGTCCGATACCAAACCCTTTAACATTATGAATATTGCCAGTATGAACTCTAAAAAATTGGTCAAAAATTTTCTTTTGGTCTTCATGGCTAATACCGATTCCATTATCTGAAACAGCTATTTCAACGCCTTTTTTTACATTTGAAGTTTCTATTTTCATCTCTGGCGTATTCACTGTGTATTTCAGCGCATTATCTATAAGACTACTAATTAAATTACCGATATGAATTTCATCGCCTTCAATTAAATCGTCTTTTGCCGAATAGACACATTTTATTTCTCCGCCTTTGTCCTTAATTTTCAAATCAAAGGATTTAACAACTTTTTCGATTAAGTCGTTAACACATATTTCTTTGATTTTCATCATCTTGCGACTTTTATCTATGGTTGCCATCTGAAGAACCCTTTCAACCTGAAAACCAAGTTTTTTACACTCTTGCTCAATTACAGAAGTAATTTGAGTAAAACTACTTTCATTTTTTGCGACAGCGGGGTCTTTTAGCATCTGACTTGCTAACGAAATCGACGAAATCGGCGTTTTAAGTTCGTGCGTCATATTGTTAACAAAATCGTTTCGCATTTCGGAAAGTTTTTTCTGACGGAAAATAATTCTAAGTGTCGCCACAAAAATACCCAAAATTATCAACGAAAACGCTAACGAGGCAAACAAATTTTTTTTAATCGAATCGAAAGTTAATTTTCTCTGCGCCGGAAAATACACCGACAAATAACACTCCGGCGAAATTATATCATCGCTTGGGAAAAGTCTTGTTTCGTAATGAATTGATTCTGCGTCATTTTCGTCATAATTTTGAGAATGACAAAATATTTTTTTGTCTTCTTTCATAATGGCGAAACAAAATTCCATATCAATACCGTTAGTATGAAGATTATCTTTCAAATATTTTTCAACAGTTGCAATATCAACTCTTTCTTCCAAATTTACCCTTTTGCGAATTAGGTTGTTAACAATATTTTCTACAAAAACAGTTTTATCATGTTCTATATTTTTGATAATTTTATCTTGTATACACTCCTTAGACGGATTAGAGCAATCAAACGAAAAAGATTGTCCGCTAATAGTAGGATAATACAGAGAATCAGCACCTTTCGACAAAATTGCGCCTTGTCCGGTTGTGTTTTTAACGGTATCAATAATCACAATACCATTTCCTTTTGGTAGCACATGATGAGAGACCCATGAAACGGTATCAACACTAACCGCTATAATATCATTTGATACTTGGTCAACAACCTCTCGTCTTTCAAGGTCGTCAACAACGCCTTTTAAAGATTGCATAACCTGTTTTGCAAATTGTTGCTTACGAAGTGTCATAAGAGTCTCAATATCAGAAGACTGAATACGAACCAACCAACAAATTGCAAAAAACATTATTGCAGCCAACGCCCAAATTTTTTTACTACTCATTTAAAGAAATTTCTTTTTATAACGCAAAGATATGTATTTTTAATTAGAAAAAATAAAAAACATAAAAAAAAAATTTTTTCTCTTAGAAATAAATTGTACTTTTACCCTTCGGTAATATTAGACTGAAATATCAATAAACAGAACTAAAATGGCAAATACCGAAACTCAGAAAAAGAATAAAAATCGAGATGCTATAATTGAAACAGCGAGGCATGTCTTCAATAAGTATGGTTATGACAAAACCCTTATGGAGCATATTGCAAAAGCGGTTGGCAAAGGTAAAAGTTCCATTTATTATTATTTTAAAAGTAAGGAGCAAATTTTTCAGTCGGTTGTTTTGAAAGAAGCGGTATCGTTTAGACATACAATTATTGACGCTTTGAGAAAAACAGAAAATCCTGTTGACAAAATAAAAGTTTACGTTCTAACAAGAATGAATATTATAAAAATTTACACTAATTTTCATTCTGCACTTAAGAACGAAAAATTGCGACAAATTGATTTTGTACAACGACTCAACGTCTTGTACGACAAGGAAGAAATAAGATTATTTAAAGATATACTTGAAGAAGGTGTAAAAAAACATTTCTTTTTTGTAAAAAACCTTGACTTAGCGGCTATGGCGTTAATTATGGCTGTAAAAGGAATTGAAGATTATGTTTTTAGAACTGATAATATAGAAGAGTTTACAGCAAATATTGATCAGTTGCTTTATTTAATTCTTCACGGAGTTGTAATAAAAGAATAATTCTTAATATTTATGGCGTGTTCTATTCTTTGGATTGACGATGAAATTGACTTTTTGAAGGTTCATATCCTTTTTCTTAAAAGCAAAGGATACAGTGTTGAAACCGTCAGCAACGGTCTTGACGCTTTAGAAAAAATACGCACCAATGTTTACGATATTATTTTCTTGGACGAAAATATGCCGGGAATCTCAGGACTTGACACTTTGAAAGAAATCAGAGAAATAAATTCGGACGTACCCGTTGTAATGATTACCAAAAACGAGGGCGAAGAAATTATGGACGAAGCAGTGGGCAACAAAATTTCGGATTTTCTGATAAAACCTGTAAATCCCAACCAAATTATTTTGTCAATAAAGAAAAATGTTGATAACAGAAGACTTGTCAGCATAAAAACAACTGAAGACTACAGAACTGAGTTTCAAAGGCTTGGCTCTGAAATTTTCCAAGTTTCAAACATCGAAGAATGGAAAACTTTGTACAAAAAATTGGTGATGTGGGAATTTAAACTTCAGGATTTAGACCGTCAAGACAATGCTTTGTTTGAAGTTTTTAATTATCAAAGAGAAGAGGCTAACAAAGAATTTTGCAAATACGTAGAAAAAAAATACGTAAAATGGTTGGATTCGTCAAGAGAAAACCGACCTCTTATGCAACATGATGTTTTCAAAGAAGTAATCTTACCTTTACTTGATTCTAATCAAAAGGTATTTTGGATTGTAATCGACAATCTAAGATTTGATCAATGGAAAGTATTACAACCTCTTGTTGCAGAATATTTTACGGTTGAAAAAGAAGACATGATTTTTTCGCTTCTTCCAACAGCCACTCAATACGCAAGAAATGCAATGTTTGCAGGTTTAACACCGCTTCAGATTTCAAAACTATATCCTGATTTGTGGACTGAAGAAGACGAATTACATTCAAAAAACAATCATGAAGAGCAACTTATAACAACAATGTTGAAACGTTTTCGTCAAAATTTAAAATTTTATTACACCAAAACATTCAACAACAAAGAAGGCAACAAGGTCAACGAAAAATTCAATCAAATTAGTTCCAACAAACTAAATATCGTAGTTTATAATTTTGTTGACATGATTTCGCATGCAAGAACAGAACTTCCGATGATGAGAGAATTGGCTGACGATATTGTTGGTTATAGGGCAATTACAAAAGCATGGTTTGAACATTCTTCACTTTACGACCTTTTGAAAATGCTTTCTCAAACAAGTTACAAAGTTATCTTAACAACCGATCATGGCACAACCAAAGTGTCATCACCAATAAAAATTACGGGAGAAAAACAAATTTCAACAAATCTCAGATACAAAACCGGACAGGATTTGCAGTTCAACGAAAAAGATGTCTTTTACATCAGCGACCCTGAAAAAGCACAACTTCCGAGGGCAAAAGTAAATTCCAAGTATGTTTTTGCAAGAAACAGAGATTTTTTTGTATATCCCAACAATTACAATTCGTTTGTAAAATATTATAAAGAAACGTTTCAACACGGAGGCATTTCGTTGGAAGAAATGTTGATTCCGCTTGTGATATTAAAACCCAAAAATCAAAAATGAAAAAACAATTTATCATAAACACTGTGGAAGATGCCGACAAAACGGCTCAAGAATTTCTTGAATATATCAGAAATTTTGAAAATGGGAAAAACTGCATTGTTTTTGACGCTCCAATGGGTGCAGGCAAAACTACATTCATAAAATCGCTATGTAAAGCCCTCGGCGCAATCGACGAGGTAACTTCGCCAACTTTTTCGATTGTTAACGAGTATCTTTGTCAAGACGGCAAAAAAGTCTACCATTTCGATTTGTATAGAATCAAAAATATGGAAGAGGCAATTGCAACAGGGATTGAAGAATATATTTACGGTTCTGACTTTTGCTTTATTGAATGGCCTGAGGTTGTTTATCCGATTTTGTCTGACAATGTTTTAGAGGTTAAAATCAGAGAAACCGAAAACGGGAAAAGAGTAGTTTCATTATAATAAAAAAAGTTTTGTTATGACCACAAAATGTTCGCTTATACCGCTTGAAAAAAAGAAACTTTCCAAAAATGACAAAAAATGTCTATCACTATCGGTGTTGAAAGATAATCCAGAAACCGAAACACGAGTTGCTTTAACACCTATGGGCGTAAAAAACTTAGTGGATAGCGGACATAAAGTAATTATTGAACGTGGAGCCGGACTTTTAGCGAATTATTCTGATTTAGAATACGTTAATAGCGGTGCAGAGATAACCTCTGATAGACAAAAACTTTTTCTATCTGACATTATTCTCAAAGTATCGCCTTTTAGTCTTGAAGACACTCAATACGTAAAAAAAGAGCATACTTTGGTTTCAAATCTCTCGCCCGCAAGATGCGACAAACGTGCTATTGAAAATATTTTGAAGAAAAAAGCCGTTGCAATAGCCTTAGAATATATTCAGACAGAGAAAGATTTTTATCCTGTTCATTTTATCAATAGTGAAATTTCGGGCAGAACGGCAGTTTTTACTGGAGCGGAATATTTAAGCCGTCGCTGTCAAGGCAAAGGTGTTTTGCTTGGCGGCATAACGGGCATTTCACCAGCATTAGTAATTGTTGTCGGGACGGGAACGGCAGCATTGTACGCCGCTAAAACCGCACTCAGCACAGGAGCAGAAGTTAGAATTTTTGGAAACTCCATTTACAGACTTTCAGAAATTACAAGAAAACTTGGTCATGAAGTTTTTACCTCGCCATTACAATTACAAATTCTCAACAAGTCTCTCGCGTCAGCAGACCTTGTTATCGGAGCAAAAAGCATGAAATACGAAACATTCGACTTTATTTTAAGAGAGAGCGTCAGTTTAATGAAAAAAGGTTCTGTTATTGTAGATTTGAATATTGACTCTTGTGCATGCTTTGAAACTTCAAAACCGACAACGCTTCAAAAACCAACCTTTGATTTTGGCGGCGTTATACATTATTGTTTGCCTGATATTGCAACAACAGTTCCAAGAACGGCAAGTATTGCTTTAAGTAACATACTCTATCCTCTTATAAATAAGATTTATAACAACGGAGGAATTTATCAAGAAATATGTTACAATCAACTTTTCAGACAAAGTGTTTATTGTTACAACGGACTTTTAACAAATGAATTTTTGGCAAAGAAAATTAATCTTTCATTCAAAGATATAGATTTATATTTAATGTAAAAAAAATGCTTCGCAATTACGGTTTTAGTCAAGAAAATTTGATAAAAAGGGCGGAAAACTTATTACAAGTCTGTCAAAGGGATTTTAATACACTAAAAAAAGACGGACTTTTTGAAACCGAATTGTTAGAAAAACTAAACAAAGAATTATCTTTTTTTAAGTCATTTGTCTCTGACTCTTTTCAATTAAAGCAAATAAATCTTTTAAACACTCAATGCAAAGAGAAAAAAAAACAGATAATCAAGTTGATACGAATAATTCAACTTCGTCTTGAAACTACTTGCGACAAAGACAATTATTATCTAAAAATGCTCAAAACTTTGAAAGTTCACAACATTTCAGGAGATTGTTTTATTGAAAATATCCGTAAAATTCAGGCTTTAAGTCCAAATTTCTATTCGCTGGGGATTCCTGCGTCAATAACTGGAAATTTAAATAGTTTTATTGTTGAATACAAAAAAAAATTCAGCAAGTATAACTCTATGATTTCCAATCGCAAGCAAATTTCCAACGAACGTATTATTTCTGCAAATAGACTTTCTGTTTTAATTTCAGAAATATGTAAAATCGGCAAACTTGTCTTCAAAGCAACAAACAAAGAAAAATACAAAGATTACGTCATGTATGGGAAATAATTTTTTTAGAAAAAATCAAAGAAAAAAGTCAGCCAAATTCAATAAAAAATCGTGAATTTGGCTGACTTTTTTCTTTATTAAAACTAACTAACAAGTTAATAATCAAATATATAGCAATCTATTATTTATATTTTTTAACACTATTTTTTTAGCAGAATTATTATTTATTGTAATCTGCCAACGCAACAATGAATTTCTCCATCATAAATCTTGTATCAGTTGACGGACATGTAAAATTGTTGATAATTATCGAAAATGCAAGTTCGCGTCCACTTCTTGAAGTTACATATCCCGAATACGATTTCACTCTTCTAATTGTTCCACTTTTGCCTCTTGCATTATTGACGGCTCT
>Ga0326514_10002036_pt1 | contig 12969 bp, 19 predicted proteins | sample 3_2548_0518_D_FD_203653 | JGI IMG/M metagenome (GOLD analysis project Ga0326514, IMG submission 203653) | Bovine rumen microbial communities from UC Davis, California, United States - 3_2548_0518 | ecosystem: Host-associated > Mammals > Digestive system > Stomach > Rumen | place: USA...
AAATAATTTTATAGATAAACATAATTACTAAATGATATACTATGTGAGTAACTACTAACCACTATAGAGAGGTGACAAAATGACAAGAACTAAAAGCGTAAGTGATGAGATTATTAAGGATATTAAGAGAGCTAATCAGCGACTACGACAACTAGAAAAAGACGGACTAGCTAACGATTCTAAAGCGTATCAGTATATAATGAAAAAAGCTAATAAAAACTTAGCTAGTAAGACTAAAGTAAAAATGTTTAGCGTTACTCGTTCGGGTGAAATTAAGTTTAGAACGGACTTAGCCAAGTTGAAAAAAGAAAATAGAAATGTATATAGGGCTTTACTTAAAAATGTCGAGGGATTTTTAGAGTCTAAAAGTAGTACTAAGATAGGTATAGAGGACTCGCACAAAAAGAGCTTTGAAAAGTTCAAAGACTACGGATATAAAGGAACGTTTAACGAGTGGTCTGATATGTGGAATGATTACAATTTTCAGCAATTAGTAAAGCGTTACGGTGTAAGTGATACAGTCTCTATGGCTGATGATATAGTTAATCAGTACCATATATCATACGAGGAGACTTTTAAAGGTATGTTAGAGAGTAATACTCAAAGTGAGTACGCTTTGAAAGAATATTTTAAAGATAAGTATAGGACTAAAGATAGTGAGGGTGAGGAGCTTTAATGTATTACGCTAATAGAAAAGTAATAAACTATAACGATTATTTTACACTAGGCGTAAAGGCATATAGTAAAGGTCGGCGCTATGTTTACGGCGATATAATAACGCTTGATACTGAGACTAGCGCTAATATAGTTTATGACTATGATAGTAAAGGTAATAAGTCTATCAACAAGGAAAATAGTAACGCATGGCTCTATCAATGGGCAATTTGTACTAAAGACTATATAATTAACGGTGGTGACTTAGACAGTCTTATAGCAACTATAGATAGTATAGCTAATATGTCACAACAAGCCGAACGTAAAATATATGTGCATAACTTAGGCTATGACGCAACGTATATAATACAAGCGTTAATTAAAAAGTACGGTATACCTAAAGTAATAGCGCTGGATAAACACAAAGATATTAGTATTAACTTTGAGAATAATATAACTCTATGCTGTAGTTATCGACTGTCTAATAAGTCACTAGACAAGTGGTCTAAAGACCTAAATACAGAGCACAAGAAAAAAGTAGGCTTTGTAGACTATAGTATAAAGCACTACCCGAACGAAAAGAGAACGGACGCCGATAATATTTATATGTGGCATGATGTAGTCACTCAGTACGAGTGTATAGACAAGACGTTAAACCTATACGGCGACAATATAGCTACTATACCTTTAACAAGTACTGGATATGTTAGACGCTTAGTCCGTAAATCTTACCACGACTACAATTTAGCTAATAACGATAGAGCATTTAAGGACTTTAAAAAATGTGCTATTAACGAGGATATTTACAACTTATTGCGCTTACAGTTTCAAGGTGGTCTAACCCACGGTAACAGATTTTACGCTAACAAGACAGTTAAGATAAGTAAGAAATTACCCTACGGACGACATAGAGACTTTGATAGTCACTACCCTACACAACAACTTACTAAAAAATATCCCTCGGGTAAATGGCACTTATTATACGATCGTAGCGAGTGCAAAGCTGACTTTACTAAAGCCGAGTTAGAGAAAATAATAGCCGAGGGTAAAGCCGTACTAATGCTGGTGAGCCTAAAAAACTTAAAGCTACGCAACCCCTCGGAGTCTTTACCATACGCACAAGAGAGCAAGTTTAGACAGTCTAGCTCTATGTATGGCGTATTTGATAACGGTAGGCTATTAGAGTATCACGGCGAGAGTATAGTAGCTCTAAATGAGATAGACTACGAGATAATAAAGCGCCAGTATACGTGTAAAATGATAATACTAAAGCTATACACGACTACTAAAGACTATTTACCTAAGTGGTTAACCGATGTAATAAAACAGCTTTACAAACAGAAAAATAACTTAAAAAACAAAGTAAAAGAAATAGAGAAAAAAATAGAAAACGGAGAGAATATTTATAATGAGTTATACGACGCACAACTAGACTTATTAAAAGTAAAAGAGCTACTTAACGCTATCTACGGTATGACAGCTACTAACCCTGTAAGAACGTCTTACGAGCTGGACGCTAACGGAGACTGGATAGCAAAAAGTGACGACGTAGTAGAGTCACTAACTAAGTACTTTAAAAGTCGTAATAATTGCTTACGTTATGATACTGGTTGCTGGTGTACCAGCTACGCAAGGCTAGAGCTTATAAACAAAAAAGACTTAATAGAGTCTAATGGTGGTATTTTCTTATACGCCGATACAGACAGTATCTTTTACTTATCTAATGACGACGTAGAGAGAGCACTAGAAGAGGACGACAAGAAAAAGCGACAAATAGCGATAGATAACGGATTTAGCGTAGAGCTTGACGACGGTACTATAAAGTATTTTGACAAGTTCGACAAAGAGCCCGACTTTAAAGAGTTTAGATTTTTACACGCTAAGTGCTACGGCATAATAGATATGAATAATCACTTAGATATAACGGTGGCTGGAGTACGTAAAAAAGAGTGTGTAGGCTTAGACGAAACTAAAGAGCCGATATTTATAACTAGAGAGGACGAGCTTAAAAGCCTTAGTAATATGGTTAAGGGCTTTAAGTTCTCTAAGTGTGGTGGTACGTCTATAACATACATACCAAAGCCGTTAGAGTGGCGAGAGATAGACGGTAGGCGTATAAAGTGTGGTAACTGTGCTATAATTCAGAGTGTAGATAAAACACTATCAGATTTTACATTAAAGGAGATATGCGAAAATGTTAAAACCAGTAGAAACAGTAAAATATATTTATGATGAGACTGAAAACGGTATAGAGTATAATTACGAGCTAATTAACAAAGAGTTCAAAAAAATGTTAACAAGCTGTAAAGCCCCTAAAGGCTTATTTATGCCAAACGAGAGACCAATAAGCAAGTATTACTGGTCGGTCTTTATGTCGGAACGTTCAAGCTCTAAGACTACCCAGTTTTTGCTTTACGGCATGGTACAGAACGCTCTATATAATAGTATTATTTGCTACGTTCGTAAGACTAAAGACCAGATAACTACAGACTTTGTTAACGAGCTTTTTAAAGTTATACGTATGCCCGAGTATGGTTATATAGAGTATTTAACTAATGGACGCTATAACGATATACACGTAGAGCGTACCAGTAAAAAAGCTTTTTACTGTAAACGTGACGAAAATGGACTAATAGAGGATATATCAGCCGAGCCGTTTTTTATAGCTTTTAGCGTAGACCAAGTAGAGCGTTACTACGGCTTTAACTGTCCTACTGGTGACTTGATTATATTTGATGAGTTCAGCCGTGGAGTATATCACAATGACGAGTGGATACTTTTTAACAACTTGTTAGCGACTTTAAGACGTGAGCGCTTGTCTGTCCGTCTTGTGTTATTAAGTAATACTATCGACGTTCGTAATATGTATTTACAGGAGCTAGGTATAAGTCGCTCATTAATGAATATGAAAAAAGGTAACAAGTGCGTAGTTACGGCTGAGCTAGGAGCTAAAGTCTATGTAGAGTGGTTAGACGTAGATATGCACAAGACTATTAAGTTTAAGAGAGCCAGTTTAGACTACTACGGTTTTGCTAACCCTAAATTAAAAGCTATTTACGGTGGTGACTGGGAGTATAAAAACTACCCGAGACTTACTAAGGATATAGACAACGAGGTTATAGACAGACATATTTACATAGAGGTTACTGGAGAGCTATTAGTAGTAGAGGTTATGACTGGAGACCTACCATGTCTACATATCAGACCATATACAAAGAGACTAACCCCCAAAGAGGACGCCATAGTATATACGGACGACGAGATGAGATGTAATAAGCCTACAGTAATAAAGGGTAACCGTACTAACCTACGCTGGTTACTAAGGGCTTTAGCTAATGGCAAGGTACTCTATGCTAGTAACGACTGTGGCGTAGCTTTAGAGAGTTTTATAAAAAATTTACAATATATTTAATTATTTTTGTTAATTTTGGTGAATAGTATTTTTAATATCTAACTGATAATATAATAAGTGTCAAGGGCAAATGACCAAGCCAAACGGTGACGGTGCTGGAGCGCTACGAGGTAGAAAAGCCCAGCCCCTTGACAATAACAAGACAAAACACAACAAGAAAAGAGGTAACTAATATGAGTGATGTATGCGTAGTGATTTATTATAAAGTTAAGACTACTGATAGTTGGGATAGTTTAATTTATTATGTTAAAGAGCACTCAGTACAGGACTTAATAAAACCGTTCGAGACAATGCTAGAGCGTGATATATTTGTGGCTTTACGCATAAAATTTACTTATATGTAAGAGGTAATTAATATGAGATATAAATTATACGCAACTACTGAAAAGTATGAAGATAAACTAATATATGAAGATAACGACTTTATAAAAGTTGCTCGTAAAATGCTATCATGTGACGAGTACTCAGAGTATGTATTAAGTTATCATAGTGAATTTGTAAATGAGTTTGAATACATATTTTATCCAAAAACACAGACAGTTATAAATATAGGTTATACTAGTGCTATACCTATGCACGTAGACGAGTTTAAAGCTTATCTTGAAAATATACAAGTATAACGCAATAGTGCGTATACATATAATTAACAGCCATGAAAGGAGATAAACAATGGCAAGAGCAAAAAGTAACACAACAAGCAAAACAGAAAACAGACCCACACTCGAAGAGGTACAGTCTAAATTTAACGGCTTTAGTAATACTGTCGTACTTAGAGCCGAGGTTAAAAAGGTACTCTTAGACCACCCTAAGTGCAATAAGTACAGTATAGCAGTTCCCAGCGAGACAGCTAATCACAAGGTAGCTTATGCCTACTTAACTCTTACAGAGTTCAGTGACAATGAAACACCGTTCGAGGTTGGCACACTCATTCATATCGAGGGACATTTAAGCTCTGGCTCTTATGAGAAAAATGGTAAAAAGAACTTTACTACTGACATCATCGCCGACAAGATAGAGGAGATTTAAGTAGCTTGGCTGGGTGTAAAAGCCCAGCCATTTTTAAGAGGTAAATTATGATAAATACAGAGGGAGTTAAAATACTTATGATACACGTATTACAGAGAGCTATACAGGACTACAGAGCTAATAAGAGAGCTATTAAGCGTTTAGAGACTAAATACGACTTATCAGTAGACTTAGAAGAGTCTATAGAGATATTTAGCAAGATAGAGCGTCTAAAGGGTGAGAATGATGCCATAGAGCGTTATATCTTTAATAAAAATAGTAATTGCTATCACTATACGGATATAGAGCCAGATTATGTAATTAGATTATTTAGAGAGGAGTTAAGCGATGACGATAGAAAGTAAAGAAGAGTTTGAGGTATTTGTTAATAGAACGCTGGAACGTATGAATAATGATTATCATACCTTTATGAAGATAAAGTTATTTTGTAATTATTTGTGGCAAGTAATGAGCGAGGGTAACGAGAATGACAAGAGAACAAGCACAAGAGATAGCTAAAACTATGACTTATAATTACGCCATAGATAATATAATGGCTGGTAAAAGTATACCGTATAAACTAGCCACAAAGTATAAGCTAAAAGAAATGCAAGAGCTAGTACTTACCGAGGACGAGTATAAAAGAGCTAAGGCTTTATTCTTTAAGAATAATAGATATTTATTTCATTTTAGCGAGATAATGTTGGCTGGACGTATAATAGATACTATGTGGGAATGTATAGAACACGTTAGAGAAAAGAGGAACTATTCACAATGAGAAAAACAAGCGAGATATTAACACTAGTAGCAATTAACAACGATAGCCTTTTTAAAGTCTCAGAGTACGCTGAGAGTCCTTTTAGAGATATTTATAGTAAATACCCCTTTAATAGTGATAGAGCCCTTAAAGTAGGCTCTGAGTGGTCACTAGACCTATCGTCTAAAGTATGGACGTATAAAGGTCGTATATATGTCAAGTTTAAACACCACACTAACGACGGCTGTCTAGTATGCTGGTTTAAGACTAGGGGTAAGCGCTACACAGCTTACAACGTAGCTAAGGCTTTAGAGGTAATGTTTATATGAAAAGAGATAGCAAACACGCGGACGATTTACACTATAAGCTAGACAAGTACAGACCTATTAATTACTGTAAAAAGAATAAAAGCCACTACCGAGACTGTAAAAGTAAAAGACGCTGGAGTAGTTACAATGACGCCAGTAGACAAGGTAAAAAGCTAGGGCTTAGAGTTTATTACTGTAGGATATGCGACGGTTACCACTTGTCTAGTAGAGCTTTAAAGGATATGAGTAGACCAACATAAAAAAGAGGGCTCTAAGCCCTCTTTTAATTTACATCAGATAACAATATTCAGTTACAAAGTCAGCTACTATTATACTGGCTAAGTCGTAGCCCAGTCTAAAAAGTATCTCTTCTTTTGCTATGGTACTAGTTTTTTCTACTCCTATATTGCCGTGGGTGTACTCTGTTACCTCTACATTATGAGCACCCACTTTACTAGTGTCTGTAGCACCACCGATAGTATGAGAGTCTGTACCACCCCCCTTAGTGTAAGAGTCTGTATATCCGTCTGCTACTGTAGTCTCGGACTCGTTAGCTGTTAAATTATTATACGCTGTCTCTTTATTATGTACCGTCTTAGTAGCTATAGTGTCCGAGTCTGTCCGAGCTCCCCACGTATCAGAGTTAGTACGTGAGCCCAGCGTATTAGTAGTAGTTATATCGGGATTTTTTGTTGTGATGTCGCTATGCTTATCATAGTTATCTATAGGGCTGTAGTCAGTCCACAGCGCAACGGCTACACGGTCGTAACTACGCTTTTTACGAGTTGTAAAAGCGTTAAACCTACTTATAAAAGCTGTAGTGTCTGTAGGCTCTGTAATAGTGTCAGAGTACGGAAAAGGCATAGACCACGATAAATAGTTACTAAATACATTCATTAGTTCGTCGGGTGATACATTAACAGTCGTGTCTGTATCTCCGAGCGTAACCGTTAGACTCGTAAAGTCTGTAGGTGTAATTAAATAAGACTCGTATACGTCGCTTAGTTTTACGTCTTTACTCTTTAGCATCGCCATTTACCTCCTCGCTGTCGTTTGTGTCCTCTATAGGCTCTGTAGTATCATCGTCGTTAGTTTTATCGTCCTCTGTCTCTAAAGGCTCTGAGAGTTCGCCGTCGTCGTCTACGTCGGCTTTGTACTTATTTAACTCTATGCCCCAAGATTCACCCCAGTTTATAGAAATATCTAAGTTAAATTTCTCTTTAATCTCGTTAAGAGCTTTTACACGCCAGTTATAGTTATCGTTCGGAATGATAAACGATCTACCTACGTTACCCTCTATCTCTTCTGTTGACTGTTGCGCCATTTTACCAGTGCTATTAGTATCTATACCGTAGATCTGATAAAACGTTCTCATTAAGTCGTCATGAAAATGAGTTAAGTACTGGAGCTTATCCGAGTTAGTAACGTCAGTTATATTAAAGACCTCTACGCCTTTAGACTCTGTACCATTACCGACTAAATCATTAGCTATCAAGTCTTTTCCACTTACTACTAAAGGCTCACCGTTTTTCATATCTTTAATGGCGTTATCAATATTCTTTTTTACTTTGTCATTTTTGACAAGTACGAGCTGAGTATAACGGCTGTTTAAGATACCACAGTCCATACTTTTATCTATCTCTGTTAGCTTGTCGGCGTATCTTAGACAGTTCCACTCACCGTGACCAAGACCATTGTTAAACATAATAACTACGTTATCACTGTCTACGTCAAATACTGGAGACACTCCACCGTCTAGAGTATATATCTGTACTTTATCTAACCAGCCGTACTTATTGAGCTTACCACCAACAAACATTACACGCCCGAAATATACGCCGTTCTCGTCTTTAGCAAAACCAACTTTACCATATACTCTAAGCCACAGCTCTAACTTGTGATTAAGCCATTTTTCCAAGTACTTATCAGACTCACACGAGTATACAAACATACCCATTAAGGACTCTAACAGCATATTACAATAGTCGCTATTAGTTATAATCCCTTTGTATTTTTCCTTTAGTTCTGAATAAAAGTTAAACATTATAATATAACCCCCTCTCTGAGTGCGCCTTTAAGAGCGTTAAGCTCTTCTACAGTTCCTGTAAATGATTTTATTCTAATATCTGAAATTTCACAATATCCACTTAATGCACTAGCCGAGCCCATATAGTAACTAGGGTAGCCATAAAGCTCGTTAATTTTATCGGGTATTACTAACGCTCGTTCAGTAATTCGTAAATACGGGTATGTAATATCGTATATATTCATACTTGACGAAAAAGAGCCGTTAACATTTTCGGTAGGTTTTTGTGACAAAGTATCATATACTTTTATACCGTCGATTACCCCGTTTGTAGCACTTTGAACAATACCATTAATACCCTTACCAACGCTACCCGTGGCGATGTTACTAACACCGCCGATAATACTCGTAGCGGTATTTATGCCCGTCTTAATGCCACCTAGCACCGCCTGTCTATCGGCTTTTGCTTTATTAACGTTATCGGTTGCCATTAACGGCATATTTATGCCGACGCTACCGTCGATACGGTCAGTAACTATATCATCAGCAAATAGATAGTACCGTAAATTATGTGTCGTTACATCAAACATCATTTCGCATCGCAACGTTCTGTTTAAATACTTTTGTACATCAAGTTTAACAAAGCCACTTGTAAACGGTAAATACAAATCATAATCGAATTGTGTATAGTCTCGCCAGTCACCATAAATACCCTCGAACGTAGTATTAAATAATACGATACGGTCGCCGTTACTCTCTTTTACTGCGTTAAATGACGTGTCGGGTATTTGATACGTACCGAATTTTAAATTAGCTGTAATAGTATCATAAAAATTAGTTATGCTAAACGGTATATAATAACAGTCTATTATAAAATCTGCTGGGTTATTACCCCATAACCACAAACCGTCCTTTATATTATCTTGTAATGTCTGATTATTTGTATACACGTAATTTTGCATAACGTTTTTTAAATCCGTTTCAGACAGTGCGTATATATAACTACCACATCCACTAATTGCAAGATTTACCGTAGGTATATCACTACTATTTAAGTCATCGCCAATAGTTGAACGACTAAACGAGGTGTCACCACCATTAATTGCTTCGTCTATACCTATCTCACCACGACCATAAGCGTTACCTTTTTCGTCACTATCAAATATCGGAATATTTGTTGAACAAATGCCCGTATATGCGTCGCCCGTGTCGTAGTCCTGCCAATTGCCGAACCAGTATTCATTATCAAGCGTCGATGTTTCTACATATGTACTATCGGGTGCATAAGCTATTTTTTGTAACCACGGTGAGTCACTTATATGTAAAAACATATTTGAACTATCATCACCGTTTATACGGTTTGTTAATACAAACCATATTCGAGCGTTTGGTTGTATACGAAAATCATAGGCTTTATTTGTACCACTAACAAAACTACCATTCTTTTTTAAATTACAACGTACTGTCCATACTTGATTAACGGGGATAGTATCCGTAACGGGTGGTGTATAATAATTTAAAGCTCGGTCGATATTTTCATAATTGCCGTGTGCTACTTGATATATCAAACTCTCGTCTACATCAGAAACAATACTAAATTGTTTTCTATAACCTCCCGAAAAAATATACTCGGTTGATTGATCGATAAAAATAGGTATATCACTCTCGATAGTTATTTTTTGTCGGCTACTAGTCCCAACTGCTATACCGTACAAAGGAAAAGCAAAAATCATATTTTGAGACGGTATATTAACACTACCCGTATACCAATGTGATGTATTAATATTTGTAAATAGTAGTACATTATCTTCAATTGGTAAACACATCATACCAAGCGTCATTGACCACGTATAAGAGTTACCACTTTTTACGGCGTCTGTATTAGTTGCTACTAAAGTTAATGCTGGTAAATAACCGAGCGTATTAGTCACGTCAAACTCTAATATATCTGGGTTATGATAACCAGGTGTAAAACTAATTTTTACGTGTCCACTATTCCCAGTTGTATAAGCAGTGGCTGGAGCTTCTATCTCTAAATCAAAATTTGTATTATCATCAGCGTTAATATTATAAGCTATCATACTGTTTAACCCCCCACTACTAATATATAATTTGCACCCGTTAACGCGTTACCAAGTTTACGATATGTTACTTTTTCCTGTGGTATATTTAATGCCATTGTCTCGGGTATGTTCTTATTTTTTATATTGCTACGCGTAGCTGTTACATCACTGACCTTAATACTATTGTAGTATGAGTGTCTAACGTCGTTTTCAAGCTCTATATCTACGTGGTTAGCTGTTAAACCTTTACGTCCAGTTACAAAAAAGTAAAGTCCTAAATCTACAATGTAAACATAATTACAGTTAAGCGTACTGTTAGCTGTCTCTACTCTTATAGTCGGTCTTAATATGTTAAAGTCACCGACTATAGTACAGCTAATCTCGGCTAACTGTGTTAAGTATGGTGACTTATTAGCTATTAGTTTATCTCTCTGATAACTATATAATCTTACAGTCATTGTTATTACCTCTCTTATAAATAAATAGGGCTAGACTATAAGCCTAGCCCCTTTATACTTACGCCAAGTATTAGCCCAGCGTAAATACTACAGCGTTACCTCTACCGTCTACGTAGTTGTCAACAGATACGTGATGATGATAGGTCGTGTACCCCTCTGACCCTATGTATTCAGCCGTGACTTTGTTGTACCTGTTTGTGACCCCCATTGTATCATAGTCAAAAATGAGTCCGACTATCGGCTCTGTCTCACCGTACTTTGTAGAGCTCTGAGAGTCTCCGTCTACAATTACGCCAGTAGTTGAGTACTGGGGAAGCATAGCAGTCCCCGATGTCTGCCATGACAACTTATCATATACGTCACCAAGACCTAAAGACTCGTTATGGTAGATAGTTGTTAAGCCATAGTTCTGGATATCGTTAATGAACTGTGTAAGAAAAATAGACGCCATACGTCTAGACGGTGTAAATACGTTTACTGTACCGTCATTATATTTCTTACCAAACTCACCGAGCCCTCGCTCTACCATTCTCATTACGCCAGTGCAAAACTCAGCAAAGCGCCTAGCTTTTGACTCATCAGCTTTAATAGTTGTTATAGTCTCTGTAGTACCAAACTCGTTGTTATAAGCTGTTACAAGTGGTACAACTTTACCACCGTTAAGACAGTCAACAATACGCTTGTTAATAGTTATATCGACAATACCTTTGTTAATATTGTTAAGCTGTGACTCTACAGCGTTAAGCCACTGTGTAAGTAGTGTGTTCATCTCGTCTACATCGGCTACACATTTCTCCCATGTATCATCAGACCATGAATAAGACACTTTATAAGACTTAGTGTCTACATATATACGGCTGTCATACTCAGCGCCATAATACTTACCGTCAAAGTAGTTAACGCCGTTTACAAGTTCTATAGCGTGAGAGTCCTGTACAGTCGGTAGATTCTTAATAGCTACACGCTGGAGAGCTTTACCAAAGTTCTCTACGTTCTTATAAATGCCGTATGTATCGGGAGCATATACGTCATCAAAGACAGCAATATTACGAACACCTACGGCTAACATTTTCTGAAAGTCTTTAAGGTCGTCACCAGTCATAGAGCTTAAAACTACTCCGACGTCTACGTAGTTAGACAAGTCCTCGGCGAGTGCTGTAGCGTTTACGTTCATGCGGTTGGGTAAGAGCGCACTGTTAATTAGTGTAGATAACTGTTTGTTAGTCATTTCTTTTTACCTCGTTTCTTAATGTTATTAACTTCTGATACTTTTATATAATAACTACCATACTTATAGTAGTTATCATCGTACTTAATGAGCTTGTCGCTCTCTATATCCTCTACAGTATCACATATATTAGTGTACTTAGTAGGGTACTCGTATAGTTTAATCATTATTTTTATCCCCCTTTAGCTCTTCGACAAGTTCGGCAAGTGTTATAGTATTACGGTTTATAGCGTCGGCTAGAGTTCCTATCTTCTCTAACGCTTTGTCATTAGCGTCCATAGACCTATCGTAACTATACTTAATAAACCACGCACAAATTAAGAATGAAACGATAGGAAACCCAACCGTACTAATAGCTGTGATAATATCATTCATTATTATTTACCTCTATTCTCTTTAGATATTTATTTGATACAAAGCCGTTAAGCTCGGGTATATAGTACCAGTCATCGTTAGCGTATAACTTAGTACCCTTAGCGAGTGAGCCTATTATATTACCGTTCGGCTTGTCTCTTACGTTTAAGTTATCACGCTCAGTAGCGACGTAGTAATTATAGTTAGTGTTCATATACTTATTTAGTATCTTTTCTACACTAAGACACTTAGTAACGTAGTCGGGAGCTGTAGCATAACCACACGACCATATTATAGTAAGACACTCTTTAACGTCTTTACTATATAAACAAGCGCTGTAACGCTTATTACTTATTAAGTCGTAATAGTGGCTAATGTTTTCCTCTAAACTCTTAAAGGCTTTAAACTTAGCCATAACACTTACATACTTTTTTAACTGGTTGTCATACTCCAACGTCTTACACTCGTAGTAAGTACCGTTAGCTATATCAGTACTAGTAGCTTTAACACCAAACAAAGCGTTATATTTTACCATTATAGTAGCTGTACCGTACCCACTCTCTAGAGCGCCTTGTATTAAACATACTTTAGCTATGTGGTCGGGATAGTTACGAGCTTTAGCTATACGCTCGGCTACTGGGTAAACCGTCAATATATAATTTTTAATTTGTTCTATAGTTGCCATATCAACTATAGAATATCAA
>Ga0326514_10002038_pt1 | contig 12959 bp, 8 predicted proteins | sample 3_2548_0518_D_FD_203653 | JGI IMG/M metagenome (GOLD analysis project Ga0326514, IMG submission 203653) | Bovine rumen microbial communities from UC Davis, California, United States - 3_2548_0518 | ecosystem: Host-associated > Mammals > Digestive system > Stomach > Rumen | place: USA: California...
GTGAATCGGACAAACAGATATACTGGTGTGAAATATACAGAAGACCCAGCTTTAATGGCATGGCAGATTGGTAATGAGCCACGTGCCTTTGATCAAGATACTAAGCAACCTTTTGCTACATGGCTAGCCAAAGTATCTAAGCAGATTAAATCTTTGGACAAGAACCATTTGGTATCTATCGGTAGTGAAGGTATTTGGGGATGTGAAAATGATAGTGCTCTTTGTGCCCAGATACATGCTGATGAGAATGTGGATTACATTACCTGTCACTTATGGCCATATAACTGGAGTTGGGCTCATAAAGAAACACTAAAGGAAGACGTGCAGGTTTCCTGTGAAAATACAAAAGCTTACATAGCTAAGCATACTGCCATGGGAAAAGCCATGAACAAACCTGTTGTTCTGGAGGAATTTGGATATCCTCGTGACAATTTTGTCTTTGAACCAGGAAGCCCTACAGAAGCACGTGATGCTTTTTATAAGTATGTGTTTAATCTCATTGTAGAAGACAGTCAGAACGGCGGGCCTTTCGCTGGATGTAATTTCTGGGCATGGGGTGGTTTGGCTGAGCCAAGCAAAGAGCATGCACCTTATTGGCAACCATGGGATCAGTTCACTGGTGACCCTACTCAAGAAGAGCAAGGTTTGAATTCTGTATTTGTTAAGGATACGAGTACTTTGGAAATTATTAAAGATGCAGTCAGCAGGTTCGGAAAATAATTAGTAGAATTTTTCCGCTTGACGTTCCCGGTTTATCTTTTCTATCACTTTTGCATCATAAGGCATAGAGGTAGCAGATAAATCGGGAATGTTATATGATTTTAAGTTCAGGAAATCTTTTTCCGGATCTTTTTGTGGCAGCACAAATGCCTTGTGTGAATTCCCTTCTTTATCCAAATAAGCAAAATAAACTCGTCCATATTGTCCGTCTCCACGTTTGCTTGCGAAGGCAAACCACCTGCTGTTCCTAGACCAGGAATGATAAGTGTCCGACTTATTTGAGTTCGTTTCAGTCAGGTTATGAACTTCTCCAGTTTGCAAATTTAGCAGATACAAATCAGCTTCCTTGTGCCAGATGGGGAAAGTTCCATAATCGGATAGGGTGAATAAAAGGTATTTGCCGTCGGGAGATGCTTTTGGGAAATTAGCAGAGCCACCATTGATACGGGCATTATAGAGGGTATCCACTTGAGTTCCCCATTCACCTTTTTCTTCATCGAAACTGATGCTGCAAAGTGAATAATGTAACTCATCTACCTTGGCTGGGAGGGGATGGGATATTTCTGAGCTGCAGAAATAGATTTTCTTACCATCAGCAGAGAAGGTGGGGAAGGTTTCGAATTTGGTGGAATCGGCAGTCAAAGGCGACAGAATCATTTTATTATTGTCGAAGTCGGCTATGCAAAGATCTGAGTTTGAGTCATACACTTCCAACCTTTTAGATTCCATGCTATGGAATGCTGGCATAATGAAATTGGTGGAATAAACTCCGTACTTGCCAGATGAGTGGAAATCTCCATAAACTGTGGAACCACTCATTTGGTCGTTTTTGAGAGCCACTTTCCGCAAGTCTTTTCCTCTATTCAGGATAGTTCCTCCACCTTCACCACGGAGGTAGAAGAAACTGTATTGCCCTTTGTCTCCACCGTGGATGTGACAGTTCATGCAACGTGTCTGCATCAAGCTGTTGTCTGCCAGAATCTTTGAATCAAAGTTTTCAATGCATCTTTCCTCAATCTGGAGTGCATTCCACACTTCAAACCCTGGTTCTATGAGACGGTAGGTTATGTAAGCGTCGATCTCATCCGTAACAATGTCCCATGTGAATGATTTATATTTTATCCAGGTACCATTGATTCGAGCAAATGTTTGAACCTCTGAAGTTTTTCCTTTATGCTTCTCTGTCCAGTTCTTCCAATCCTTTAAAGGAATTACCAATTTTTTCCCTCTTTTCGTCAAGGTATAATTATCATTCTCACTGGTTAAGATGAGGCTAACTGCATCCACATTTTCATCGGTAAACATGAAGTTCAGTGGAGCGATGTTGCATGGTACGATAATATCCGTATAATCAGGATATATCTGAGGTAGAGTATCCTTTTGCTGTGCATCTCGTACTTGCGGGGTACATGCTGAAAGTAGCAACAGGGCCAGTAGGGGAAGTATGTTTTTAATTCTCTGTCTTTGCATAATGATAATAATACCAGTAAGTTCTGCTGAATTTGTTCTTCACGGCACTGCTTCTACCTTGATTTTGAGTATACAAGTTCATGTATTCCTGGAAATCTTTTAGAGTTTTTTCCTGCATCGGCATTTTGCAGCCTTGAAGCAGTTCCGGGTGCACAGATTGTATAATCAGTAATGCTTGTGCATAGATAGGTTTAAAGATGCCATTGGCAAATTCCATATAGTCTGCTGCAAACAGATTGAGATTCTTGTTCAATAAATCTAAGCATAATAGGTAATCCCTGGCCAACTGATTATTCGGATTACTTTTCAGCAGATTCACTAATGACATTCTATTCTGCCCTGCCAGTCTAAGGGTATCAGTTTTAGCTAGGAGAGACTTTTTCTGATCGATAAACTGTTTTACTTTCTCTGTTTGTTTTCCTGGGGTGTGTTCCCTAGCCCAAGTCTTATAGCAACTAGATTTCGATAGCATGTGAAGGTATTTTGCTGCAGCCTTTTCTTCACCTTGAATCAGATTAATCTCAGCTAAACGTTTGATGGCTCGAAAACTGGAATGATTAGGGGAGAATATCATACCCAGGATAGCTGCATGTTCTGCCATGGTCATGTCGCCCATCTGGAACCACACTTCATTGGCTGCAAAGATACTGAAGTGGGTTTCTGTCTGAGCTACTGGGAGTAAGAGGCTCTTTTCACCAGCCTGATAGTAATCCAACAGTCCGTCGGCCAGTTTCCCTTGCATGGCTAGAGATAGATTATGATAGTAGGAATTGACGTAATTCCCTAAATCTTCTTCCGAAAGCATCTCCACTTTCTGCCAGTGTCCGAAGTTTGTTTCCGTATCTAGAGCGAAAAATTTCTCCAGTCGAAGGTTTACTCCCTCTTTCTCCCCCTGGAATGTAGAGAATGGACAGAACATCCAGATGCCTATACCTAGCAGCAAAACACCACTCAAGGTAGTCCAGATATTCAGTTTCCGAAAGTTTAGAACAATATAAACCACAAGGAATACCCCCAGCACACTGATGGTAGAACTTAGGGGATAAGTGGAAGAGCATTGTAACCAAAATTCTAATCCGCTGACTAGGGCTGCTATGATGAACGCCACTGCCTTCTTCCAACGGAACCTCTGAAGTAATTTTTCTACACATTTGTAACATAGTACACCTAGCAGTAGGAGTAAGGCAGTTAAGATAGCAGGCCCTGCACCTATATAATAGAAATACTGTGTTAGAAAATCGCCAGTTAGCTGTGAAAGCCACCCTGCTTTAGGGAAATACAGGAAGAATGTCTGATCACTCAGCAGGAAAAGAGAGATTTGTTCCTTGTAAAATAAATGGTAAGGGTAATAAAAGAAGAAAAAACAGAAGCAGGCCAGACTTATCAGTATGGCCAAAATGAAGGGTATGTTTCCTGCTAGTTTTTTCATCGTTTTTTACTCTCTATTTCTATGCAAAAATACTACTTTTTAAGTAGATGGAAAAATATCATATTTTATTTCTCCTTAAGGGGAAAAATTTCTCTCCTTAAGGGAAGAAAAATTTTGCTAGTTAAGTAGATGAAAAAAGAAGGGATGGTTTGAACCATCCCTTCCACTTGTTTTTATTTATAATTTGGTGCATGATCATAGACATAATCCAGTGTGAAGTCAGGGTCATTACAGTAGTAACCGTTGACGATAGCCTGCACAGCTTCTTTCGCATTGTCTGATGGATATTCACCAGTACCATGATTGATGTATGCATGGTGCTCTCTTCCACCACCTTCAGCTCCATTGTCCCATACCATTGCAGCAAATCCATAGCTTCTGGCTGCTTTTGCAAAGTAATGCAAGTAGTACCGACGGTATGCTTCATCTGCTTCATTGTCGCGTTCAGAGCAACCCATCTCACCGAAGTAAACAGGTATACCTTTGTTTACATAAGCATCAGCCATCTTGTACATACGGTTAGAAAGGGTAGTTTCCTTGTCACCAGGAGCCTTGCTAGCATCTGCTACATGTCCCCACTGTGCAAACTGATTTTCAAGTGTGTACAGGTATGGGTCATAGCAGTGAACACCTACAATCAGTCTATTCTTAATGACGTCGGTAGGAATAACTAGGTTATCGATAGTCAGTTCAATATCAGTGTCATAACCGATGACTGCCAAGTAGCGTGTGGCATTATTTCCACCTGTAGCACGTACGGTATTAACGAACAACTGGTTCCAACCGTTTACGATAGCATATTGCTTACCTCCATCGGTGCGGTTGTCACCCCAGCCCCATCCACCATCGTGGATTTCATTGAAAGGCTCGAAAATTAGGAAGTTGCCTTTGTCCTTGAATTTCTCTGCAATCTGAGTCCACATGGATGCGAACTGTGCTTCAACTCTTTTATTTACCTCTTCATCTAGAGCTGAGTGTTTGATGTCCAGCCAATGCTCACTATTTGCACCATCATGATGCATGTTAATAATGACTTTAAGACCTGCTTCCTCAGCCCAGTCTACAAGCTGTGCTACTCTGTTCAGCCAAGCTTCTTCAATAGTATAGGAAGGAGATGCACTAATATGGCCCATCCAAGTGATAGGAATACGTACAGAAGCAAAACCAGCCTCCTTTACTTTCTTGAAGGTTTCGGCAGTAGCCTCTGGGTTACCCCAGCATGTTTCTGAAGAAATTTCCTTACCATCGGCAGTATACCAAGCATCCATGTGGTTACCCATGTTCCATCCGAATCCCAGGCTTTCTGCAAACTTAACAGCATCCTCAGCACTACCAGAAATATCTGGAATGTCACCAGGAGTGAATTTATTTGTAAAGTCGGCTACAATCATAGGATCTGGAGCTGCTTGATTCAGGGTAAGGGTTGCACTTGCTGTACCACAATTAATGGTAATACTAGCAGAACGGGCAGAACCTACTGGCACTGAAGCGCGAGTTGGGGCACCAGCTTTATCGCCTTTATTGGCTTCAGCTGTAACAATCAGTGTGTAAGTCTGGTGCAGATGATCTTTCTCTACTAATCTTGTAGTATAATCATACCATCCGCTGTTGTCGGGAACAATGTTAAATTCTCCACCAGCAACCGTAAAATTAGTACTTGCCGTGCCACCAGTACCAGCAAAGTTCAGGCTTTGTTCATCGATGGTGACAGAATAAGGCACTTCTGAAATAGGTGCATCATCATCATCACAAGATGTGACAGTGAAAAGGCCTAAGCCTATCAGAAGTAAGGAAAAGAAATCTTTTAATTTCATAATCTATAATTTTAAATAAATATGAATATAAAGTTATGTATTTTCTCTTATATTTAGTTTGCTTTTTCCTCGAATGGAAGAAATTGCAAACAATATGTCATTATAGTATTATCTATTTTACTTTTGTAGTTATTCGCTCATCACTGCTGATTTCGCGAGCTGCAGAACGTGTATCAAATTCCACTTTTCTAGCTGTGAAATCAGGGGTGTTATAGGAGTCGATGAGAGCATCGTAATATTCTGCTGGATTTCTCTGCGGCAAAAGGAAAGGCTTGCTGGCGTTTCCATTATCGTCTATATGAGCCAGATACAAGCGGGTGTAAAGACCATTTCCTCTTCTGGAGGTAAACACAAACCAATGAGAGTTGACGTTCCAGTTGTGCCAACTGTCTGTTTGTGGGCTATTTGCCTCTGTCAATGGTTTTGCTTCACCCGTCTGTAGATTTAAGATATAATTATCTGCTTCATTATGCCAGATAGGGAAACATCCGTAATCAGCAAGGGTGAACATGAGATATTTTCCATCGTAGGAAGGACGTGGATGGGTGGCACTTTTCCCTAATGCACTGGCATGGAATACGGTATCAATCTTTTCTCCGTATGTTCCATTCTCTGCGTTGAAATCTATTTTACAGATGTTATATCGAATTTCCTTATATTCACTTGGAATAGGCTTTGCATCGGAAGAGCAGAAATAGAGAGTCTTACCATCAGGAGAGAATACAGGGTAGGTTTCATAATGATCTGGTGTCATAAGTCGTTTGTCCAGAAGCAGTTCGTGAGTATTTGGGTTAAAGACAAAGACATCGGATGCCTGATCGAAGACCTCTATTCTTTCTTCACGGACTGCGTGGAAACTTTGGTGTGTTTGATTGGTACTATATGCACAGTATTTTCCAGATGGATGCCAATAAGGATACACCATGGAACCGTGCAAGGAATCGTTTCTGGCTTTCAACCATTCACGGTTACCGTGTTGTTGCACCATGGTGGCACCATGATCACCTCGAACGTGGAAGGTGAACTGATCTGGATTTGTTCTGTTGGAGGTGTGGCAGTTGAAGCAAGCACCTGCTACATAGGTGTTTTCAATAATAGGAGTTTCTTCAAAAGTACTGAGGTCACGTTGGTAGAGTCCTAATTTTCCATAGACTTCATATCCTGGAGCAATTCTTCGGTAGGTAAGTCCCCATTCCTCTAACGGATGGTTGCTGACAAATACCTTGAAATCTTGATATTGTTTCCATTTACCTTCTTTCTTCACATAGACTGTCATAGAAATTTCTCCACCTTGGTTCTGACGGGTTAGTTCGTGCCAGTCATCCATGTCGAAGTCAATGGTAGTACCACCAGCTTCCAGTTCACCACTTTTTGAACCTTTTGCCAGTATATACATGGTTTCAAACTCCCCTCCGTTATAGTCGAAATTCAGTGGCGCAATTTCCACAGGAATGGTCACCCCGATGTAATCAGGGTAGATAGGAGGCAGTTCGTTGACCTGTTCTGCATTTTCCGGTTTGGACACTGAGCAAGAACAAATTGCCAAGATTACGAATATGTTCAGTATATAATTCTTCATAGCATTTTTCTAATAGATGTCTTTCATCTTTTCCTTTCCTTTTTTCTCAAGCCCTGAATTACTGATTAGCATATAATGCCAAGCATTGTTCACATAAGGAACAAGATTCAAATCGGGACTATTTGGATTCTTGGTATATAAACTCATGAAATTCAGTGTATTGTTCAGGGTGGATGAATCTACGCTGTAAGGGATAGACGATGGGTTAGAGTGGGTTTTCATCCAGTTGCCAATCAGAATTTCCTGAATGGTTTTAGGAATATGTGTGTACTGGATGTATTGTCCCAGTGGGTAGTACTCCATAAATCTATCCAAATCTTTTTGAAGGAGTTCATAGCAAATGAGATATTCATACGCCATTTTGTTCTTCATATTCCCCGTGAGCAGAAGCCCCAGCATCTGATCCATTTCCTGGTCGCTGAACAGGAAATCCTGTTTCTTTTCCCGAAATGCCCTTAGCTTTCCATAGATAGGGTCATTATTGATAGCCTCTTCATTCTTAAGCATAGCGAGTCTTTTTTCTGCCCATGTGTCATAGTACATGGATTTCTTCAGTCTCTTCAGATGCTTTCTTGCTACACCATAATGTCCATTTATAATTTCACAGTCAATGATTCTTTTGGTAAGTCTTCCGCTTTTCCGATGATTAGGAATGGCTTCTTGTGCCTCGAATGCATAGCGTTCTGCATCGTTTATCATGCCCAGACGGAAGAAAATTTCACTGGTAGATACAGGAGAAACCATGTCTCTAGTGAAAGAGGGGAACAGCCCTTCAGCACCATTCTGATAGAATTCAAACAAGCGGTCGGCAAGTTCCTCCCGTTGGCTTAGTGCCAAGTTGACAATGGAAACACTCATAGGGTTGTCTGCAGGTTTCTGTTTCGCTTTTACTATGATTTTATTCCATTGTTCACCACGAACCAGATAATCATATTCTATCAAATCATATTTCTGAGGGTCAAATGATGATTTCACGGCATAGAATCCTACTACTGCGATGATAGCAATTCCTGCAATTTCCACAATTATTCCTTTCAGTTTGGGTAGGAGAGCTATGATGACAGGGCATACTGCAAACAATATCATAGTAATGATTTGCATATAAGGGATATATGCTGGGTATCTGTAATAGTTTATTCCTCCGTAAAGACGGAAAAGCGGGTATTGGAGATAGTAAGAACTTACCAGAATAGTCTGGAGTGTATATATGACAAATACAATAACTAAGGAAATGTTGTAGAATGATTTATTCTTTTTTAATTCATATAATGCTACGAACCCAATGAAAGTTAGGATATTGGCACCGAATAGCCAGTAGATTAAAGGAACACATATCAGGATATACAAGGCTTTTCCTGCAACAGTCTTGGTACGGCTCTCTACTAGCGTATAAAGCCACATGAATACCAAGGTAGCCAACAAAGAAACAGCAAAGCAGAGCAGGACATTTTCATCACCCATGTACATCCAGAGTGCCAATGCTGGGATAAAGTTAAGTGGGAACCATTGAGTATCTGCACCGCATCTTCTGCAGACAACCCATGTCAAACGTTGTAGACAGAAGAAGATTATTCCCAAGATGGCAGCACCAAATACAGGGATGTAATAAAATTGAGTAAGAAATTCGCCAATATAGTCAGCCAATCCTCCTGGCAAGGCAATCCTTTCCAGAAAATAATCTTCCCCAAACAAGAATAGCTGATACTGCTCCTGGTAGCTTAGCACACTCTTATAGGGGTAAGCCCAGAACAGGTAGACAGAAACTCCTAGTGATATGGAAAGAGCCCACGTCCAATATTTATTGATTAACTTATTCATCTGTCGTTACTTGATTGTTACTTGAATTCGTTCACCATGGAAAACTTCCTGATAAGCTTTATGTGCATCGAATTCTACCTTAGTCTTAGTGAAATCTGGTACATTATAGGCATCAAAAAGATTATGATAGAATTCTTTTGGATTCTTTTGTGGCAGTAGAAATGGTTTACTAACAGTTCCATTTTCATCTACTTGAGCTAAATATAGTTTCGTGTAACTACCATCTTCGCGTTTGGAGGAGAATACGAACCAATGACTGTCAGCACTCCAGTTGTGGTAACTGTCAGACTGGTCACTGTTCACTTCAGTGAGTGCTCTAGTCTCTTTGGTTTCCAGGTTCATGAGCCATAAGTCTGCATCCTTCTGCGCTATTGGGAAGTTGCTTCTGCCTGCAACACAGTACATGAGCCATTTTCCATCATAGGAGGGACGTGCAATGACATAACTTCTGTCATCAGCAGGTCCATTCAGTAAAGTATCAACCTTCTCTCCAAAGGTTCCGGTGGTTACATCAAATGGGATAGATACCAAAGAACACTTCACTTTCAGGTATTCAGCTGGCACATCACAAGCATTGGATGTGCTGTAGAATAAAGTCTTTCCGTCGGCAGAAAAGGCAGGGAAAATTTCCAGAGCCTCGTCTGTTCTAAGAATAGGGTGAAGAATAAGTTGTTTAGTGTCCGTGTCAAGCAAGACGATATCGCTGAATTTATGGAACACTTCTAGATTGCTTTCTCTTCCTGTAAAGAAACTTTGATGAACGGAGTTTGTAGCATAAGCCACATATCGGCCTTCAGGATGCCATGAGGCATAGCTTCCAGCAGCCTTCGTCTGGTCAGTCTTGGTGTTAAGCCATTCAGCATGACCATTTTTTTGAACCAGTGTACCTCCGTTTTCACCTCTAATCTGTGCTGTGAACTGGGTAGGATTTGTCCTGTTTGGAGTATGGCAGTTCATGCATCGTCCGGGGACATCCTTTTCAGTTAATATGGGATACTCTTTGAAATTGCTCAGGTCTCGTTGGTATATGCCAATGTCTCCTCCCACTTCATAGCCTGGTGGAATGAGCCTGTAGGTTAGTCCCCAGGCATCCAGATCGTATTGGCTGACTGAAATTTCAAAGTCTTTATATTGAGTCCAATTTCCCTCTTTTTTAAAGCAGACGGTGAACACTAATGTACCACCTTTGTTCTGATTAACCAGATTGTGCCATTCTTCCAGGTCGAAGTCAGCCCATTTGCCTTGAGTGTGTAGTTCTCCACCTTTACTACCCTTAACTATGACGTCTATTTTTTCAATGTCTTCTTTGGTCGGGTTAAAATTGAGGGGAGCTATTCCCACAGGAATAGTTACCCCAATGTAATCAGGGTAGATATCTGGGTATTCATCAGTCTTATTTGCTTTTTCTACCGTTTCAGTGCATGACATCAGTAGAAGGATGAGAAACATGCAACTGATGATTGGCTTAATCATTATATCACTTGTTCTCATTTTGTCTCAGTTTAGTGTTAATATATTTGGCATAGTCTGATGTCAGATCTTGGCCTTTAGACTGTATAGCCCGCATGGCATCCTGATAACCTTTAGGCATTTCTTTATACCCTCCATATTGTTGTGCCCAAGACAGGTATTGCACGAAGTCATTCACATTTCCTTTTAGGAGTAGTTCCCCAAGGAAATAATCCAGTGCCATTTTGTTGTCTGTGTTGTTAATGAAGAGTTGCCCCAGCATTTTATCTATTTCTGGATAATGGTAAAGGAAGTCTTCTTTGAACTGGAATCTTCTGGCTGTATTCCAAGAAGGGTTTATCATCACCATGTTATCTTTCCCAATGTATTTATCCACTGCTTCAGCCCACTTCCTGTAGAATAATGTTTTTTTAAGCAGATCAATGTATTTTTTTGCTACTTTGTGATTTCCTTTGATGAGATAGCATTCAGCCAGTCTCTTGCAGAATCGGCCACTCTTTTGTCCATTTAGAATGGATTCCTGCAAGTCGAACGTGTAACGTAATGCAGAGTTGATCATACCTAATCGATAGAAGGCCTCTGATGTAGGAAGGTTGGAAAACATTTCCTGAACAGAAGGCATGAGCAACCCATCTTCACCACTTTGGTAGAAAGAGAATTGTTTTTCTGCTAATTGTCCTGTTTGTGACAGAGCCAGGTTGACACAGTTTGAAAAGAAAGGAGTCTTGACTTGGAACTGCTCAGCCCGATGGATGATTTCATCCCACTTCTCCAATCTTACCAGATAATCCTGCCGAATCAGTTCATATTTTTCTTTGTTGTATGGATTAGAGCTATACACATAAAATCCAACAGCTAGAGCTATAACAAGGGAAATACATCCCTTCAAAACAGATGAATGGAATATAGCGACAACTTTTGAACCATAAACGGTCAAAGCTAGGATGAATGGTGCAACGTGTGGGAATACAGGCTGGAGCAATGGAAGAGGTATGCGATAGTAGTAAATGCCTAAGACTGCTTCTACCAGTGGTGTCTGTGGTAAGAATAGCATATAAACCATTCCTTGGAGAATGATGGTGTAAATAGCCATAAGACCATATTTCCAGCCGCAATTTCCTAACCTTAGTACGATATACAGCCACACCATAGGACCGAAGCCCCAGTAGAGTATAGGTATAATCAGAATATCAGCATAAGCTGAAAAATTCCGGAAAAAATAGGCTGATTTAAGAATGGCAAGCAGAGAAACAAAGTAGGAGAGTAGGAGATTTTCATCCCCCATGAGTCCTGTCATAAGTACAGGGAAAATCAAGGATAAAAGGAAGGCAGAACAGCTGTCAACTTTTTCATGATCCTTTATGAATAGATAAAGGAAGTATTGAGAGCCTACTGCTATGGATGCAATGAGAATAGCACCCACATATTCAAGATAGTAAAATTGAGTCAGAAATTCTCCGATGTAGGCAGCCAAACCACCAGGCATAGATATCCTTTCCCAGAAGTAATCTCCTGTGAAAAGAAACAATTGGTATTGTTCCTGATAGGATAGCGCATGGGGAAAACCGATGGCCCAGAAAAGGAATAAGGCTATAAAAACCAGTAGGAAGCCAATTCCCAATGAGAATTTCTGTATTTTACCTGTCATTACTTTTCGGATGGATACATTTTTTGAAGAAACTCATAGAAGATTCCCTCTTTCATATTTTCTTTCATTTGCAGATTGAAAGCTCTCAGTTCCTGTTGGATGGCTTTACCTTCAGTCATGAGTATGCTTTCATCCTTCGTTTCCATGGCTTTTGCACGGAGCTCATTGTATTTCTTGTTGTATTTTGCCAAGCCATCTTTCCATACTTGGAGTGAGTCATTCTGGGGAGTACCGGCACTGGTGCTGTTCTTTCCTATTAAAACATGAATGTCCCCAGGTTCAGAAACAACCAAAAGTTCTTGGGTACCGGCCCTGAAATGATAGTCTAACTTTATGACTTTCATTTCCATGGTATCTGGGGTAAATTCGAACTTGCCATTTTCAATGACTACTGAATCCACATGCTCTGCATCTTGAGGTCCGAACATAGGTACAAGAAATATGCGTTTTCCATTCCATTCATCAGACTCCATAGTGCCGTAAATATGGCAAGTGGGTTCTGGCTTCTCTTTGGTTTGACAACTCATGAAGGAAAAGCCTAATACAATAGTGATTATAAATAGGTTTAGTAGCTTTTTCATTTCGGTATCATTTTATAAGCAAAATTACTCAAAATAATTGTAATAGACAAGTTTTACCTATTAATTAATAAAGCCCATCTGATTCAATCAGACGGGCTTTATATGTTATGAATTAGATACAGTAATTAGGAATTACTTTTTCTTGAATGCCCACCAGGTAGCTTCTGTCCAACTTCCAGTGTTTGCCTGTGGATAGATCAACTTCAAATGATTCTCATCAAGCTGCATAATCTCGAAGTTTGATGGAGTAGTAGTAGAATCATGACCATCACTATGGCTGTTAATCTGGAATGGGAAGAGGATTGATCCACCATCGGTATACAGGTTACCAAGTGCCCAGTTAGCTTGTGAACCATCAGCAGAAGCCTGTGTACGGTTGCCATAATTCCAGCTAGTAACATCATACTTACCAGAGCGAATTTCATTGCCA
>Ga0326514_10002039_pt1 | contig 12953 bp, 7 predicted proteins | sample 3_2548_0518_D_FD_203653 | JGI IMG/M metagenome (GOLD analysis project Ga0326514, IMG submission 203653) | Bovine rumen microbial communities from UC Davis, California, United States - 3_2548_0518 | ecosystem: Host-associated > Mammals > Digestive system > Stomach > Rumen | place: USA: California...
AAGGATGTTTTCGGGGCTGTTCTCTTCCTCGGTAATGGGGAAGATGATTCCGGCACGGCTGGGATGCGACATTTCGATGAGTATCTGCTCGGACTCAATATTGGAAACCATCTCAGTGAGGAATTTGGCGTTGAAGCCTATCTCCATAGGCTCGCCCTCATACTGGCAAGGCAGTTTCTCGCTGGCATCGTTGGAAAATTCCAAGTCTTCCGCGCTGACCACCAATTCGCGCTCCTGGATAGAAAGACGCACCTGGTGCGAGGCTTGATTGGCAAAAAGACCTACGCGGCGCAGGGTGTTCAAGAAGGAATTGCGATCGACTGTTAGCTTGTTAGGATTATCCTTTGGAATAGCAGCGTCGTAATTGGGGTACTTACCATCTACCAGGCGGCAGATGATGTAGAAGTTCTCAAATGTGAAGAAAGCATTTGTGTTGTTATACTCCACCGTGACGTCCATTTCCTCTTTCTGTGCGGCTAGGATATTGCGCAGCATCGTTATCGGCTTGCGGGGAAGGATAAAACTGGTGGGATTGTCGGAATGGATGTCGGTGCGGCGATAGCGCACAAGTTTGTGGGCATCGGTAGCTACAAAAGTAGTGTTTTCGGGAGTAATGTCGCAGTAAATGCCGCCCATCTGCGGACGCATCTCATCGGTGGAAGCAGCAAAGGAGGTTTTACTAATGGCGTTGATCAAAGCACCGCTGGGCACCGTCAGGACTTCGGTCTCACGCACTTCAGGCATATTAGGGAAGGTTTCAGGATTCTTACCGGCCAGACGGTATTTTCCTTCTCCCGAAGTGATGTTAATTCCATAGGTGGCATCGTCCACGCTGAACGTCAACGGAACGTCATCCAAAGACTTAAGAATATCAATCAGCAGTTTGGAAGGAACGGCTATGTCGGACAGGCCTTCCAATCGACCAGACTCCACCTCTATCTTGGTAACCAGTGTGGTCTCGAGGTCAGTGGCACGGATTGTAAGGAGATTCTCGTCTAAGTGGAACAGGAAGCAGTTGATAATAGGCACGGTGTTGTTATTGGTGATAACACCGCTGATGGACTGGATTTGCTTGGAAAACAGCAGGCTGTTAATGATGAACTTCATATAGTTGTCGCTTTTTTATTCTTAATGTTATCTTATATTTACAAATTGCAAAAGTAATAACTATTTTTTAAATATAAAGAGTATTGTCGATTTTTTTATCAACAATTTATTGTTACGCAAGCCTGCAAACAGCCTCGCACAATCTCCTCAAACAACCATTCGATCGAATGCCTTGGCCTTAGTCCAGTGTGTAACAAACACCTTCGGGTATTCCGAGGTTGAAGTGGTACTGGCAGTATGCGCGGGAATAATTGTCGTCCAGGTACATTGTGCCGCTAATTTTCTCGCCGCTGCCGTAGCGAGCCTTAGTGCGATAAAGCAGTATGGCATTCTTGTAAGTGACGCCGTCTGAAACATACTCTCCTCCGATAGAATCGGGCGTGTCAAGATTCACCACATAGCCAAAATCCATTTCTGAAACGCTGGCACTGTTCAGTGTGCAGCTGTAGTAGTCAATGACTTTGCCCGAAAAAGCAAATGTGTCGGTCCTCTTGCCGCATGATACCATCAAAATCGCCAGAGCGACCAATAGCAAAGAATACTTTTTCATCTTATCTTATTGTTTATTTTTTCAATTTCTAAACTTCAAACGCTCACGCCATAGTCGCGTAGTGCATCGTTCAGAGAAGTTTTTTTATCAGTGGACTGGCTGCGGCGTCCAATAATGAGGGCGCAGCTCACCTGATAGTCGCCGGCCGGATAGTGGCGTGTATAGCTACCCGGGATTACGATGCTTCGTGCCGGTACGCGCCCCTTGTAGGTAACGGGCTCTGCCTGTGCAACATCGATAATGTGTGTGCTGGCCGTTATGACAGTGTTGGCTCCTATCACGGCCTCCTCCTCTACCAAAGCGCCTTCAACAATAATGCTGCGGCTGCCAATGAAGCAATGGTCTTCAATAATCACAGGGGCAGCCTGCACAGGCTCCAGCACACCGCCGATGCCCACTCCGCCGCTCAGGTGTACGTTCTTGCCAATCTGGGCACAACTGCCCACCGTGGCCCAAGTGTCAACCATCGTGCCGCTGTCCACATAAGCCCCTATATTAACATACGACGGCATCATCACTACTCCGGGTGCCAGATAGGCTCCGTGGCGCGCTATGGCATGAGGCACCACTCTCACCTGTTGTTCGGCGTAATTGTGCTTCAGGGGAATCTTGTCGTGAAATTCAAATGGGCCGGTCTCTACGGTTTCCATACTATTAATAGGAAAGTAAAGAATGACCGCCTTTTTAAGCCATTCGTTCACCATCCATTGTCCGTCGTTCTTCTCGGCAATACGCATTTCGCCGTGGTCCAGATTGTCCACCACCGAGCGAATAACATCCTGCACTGTGGGGTCTTTCAGCATCTCGCGGTTGTCCCACGCGCGTTCTATGATTTCTTTCCTTTCGTCTTGCATCATGTGTTCTAAACGTCGAAGTATTATTTTTATTGCCCCATTCCTCAAGTTTACCTCACCAGCACCACTGTGCCGGTCTTCCTCATGATACCCCCGGGGGTGATGGCATCTCTGTAGGTGCAGGTGTACACATAAGCTCCCTGCACACAGGGGCGTCCTTCGTGTGTGCCGTCCCACCCGCTAGAGAGGTCAGTGGAATGGTAGACCAGGTCCCCTCGGCGGTCGTATATCCATATTTCGTAGTCGTTTATCTTCGTGTAGTAGGCTCGGAAGAGGTTATTACTCTCCAGGTTGGGCGTAAATACGTTCGGGAAGAAGAGTTCCGACTGTATAATCGGTATCGCCACCGAGTCAGCGTCGAAACAGGTTTGGTTGCTCGCCGTCACGGTAATGCTCAGGCTGTCCACGTAGGCAGGCACCTCCACCGTTATCTCGGCAGAAGTGTCGTAAAGAAACGGTGGGTTCTGATTATACCACAAGTACCACTCATACCGGTCTGCCCTTCCGTGTGTACGGCAGATGGCCTTCAGTGACCTCTCCGCGTTCATCAGCCGGGTGGGATTCACTTCTATCCATGCCGTCAACGCCTCGATTGGGTATAGCTCAATGCTGTCGTAGGATGGGCATTTGGGGTCATCCGCATACTCGGTACGTACATAATAAGTAGTGGTCTGTAAGGGATTGACGCTTATCACCGAGTCATCCTCCATCCCCGCAATATCAGGATCGGCTGGGGTGGAGTACCAATAATAGAAAGGCAGCGAGGAATGGGCCTCTAACGTGTAGTGCGGATTGTCCAGGCAAGTGTGTGAACTCTCTATGTCAATCCGTGGTTGGGATTTCACCGTAAGGGTCAGATTCCATAAGGTGTCAGGGACAGATAAGTCCTCCGTGTGCGAAATCCTATTGTAAACCCCAGTGGTCGTCAACAGCGTATCGATAAAAAGATACTCCGTCCCCTCGCAAATGATGGCAGACAGGCTGTCCAACACCAGCGCTTTCTGCTCCAGATGCAGAGTCCGCGTCGAGTCGCACCCGCTCCGGGTCGTCAAATGGAAGACATAGACACCGGGAGAGTGGTATTCCGTTCCTTCAAACATTATGGTGTCGTCCAGGTATATGGTATCATAAAAGTGAATGTCGTAAGAAGAATCAATAGTAAGATGCAGCGACACAATGCTATCGCAACCCACAGCGTTCGTAAGTGTGTCGGCGTATAGGCCCGACTCGGTATAGGTTTGCGAAGACTCTGTCCAGAAGTAGCTGTCGCATTCCGCTATCCATAGTTCTGAACTCGATGTGTTGAGCGTGGTCAGATAGAGTGTGCGGGTGATAGCGCTGTCGCCTTCAATAATGCTATCCAATTGGTATGTGCCGGCCATAGTCAGCACACTGTCGAACATCCACAGCGTTTCGCCCTCGCACATAGTGCGGTAAGCCGTGTCGTACCTTACGCAGTTATTGATATGGGTATACTGCAGTTCGGCTGAATCCGTGCAGGCTCCGTCGGCCAGCATGGCATACAGCTTTATAGTGTAGGTGCCGGGTCTGAAGACGTGTGTGGGATTCCTTTCCGTCGAGGTCGTCCCGTCGCCGAAGTCCCAAAGGTAGCTCTCGCATCCGTTGGCAATTGAGTCATGGTGTGCTGCGTCGCTCGTGATAATGCTTGTGTTCTTCATCTTCAGGCTGACGTGGTAGCATGGATTGGCATCGGTACTATCAATAGAAAATCTGGCGTAAGGGTGGCGTAGGCTTGCAATGGCCGATAGGGTGAAGTGGCAATCGGCGTGGATGCTGTCGTTCGGGGCGCCCACAAACGACAGGTCGCAATAGTATTTACCTGCGTTGATCACGTGCAATGTGTCTGAATCAGATAGGGTAGTGGTGTCCGTCTCAGAGTACCAGCGGTAGGAGAATCCTGCCGGAGCGCGGAATACGTTCTCCACCGTGCTGCAGTTTCGGGAGACTATCTTTTTATTGTCCAAGTCCATGACAAAATAGGCATATCCGAAATGTCCTCCTGCCGCGCAGTCGTATGTGGTCAGGTTGACCTTTATGGTCCAGCCTTGTAACGGCACCAGGTCGATGCCTACCGTGGTCCAATCTTTCCATAGGATACTAGGAGCATAGAGATTCCATCCCAAGGAACTGTTGGCAATGAAGTCGGCCGAATAGCAGTTGCTAATGAGGTTGCCCTCCATGTCGGTAATGTCGAAGGTGAAGCGTGGCTGAGACTCATCAGGATGATTTGGGTTCTCCATCACAGCGGCATACTTTAACAGCAGCAAGTCGTATTCGCTTGTGTCAATATCGAGTATATAGGTAATACTTTCGGCCATGGCATTTACGCCATAATTGCCCAAGCGCACCGAAGAACAGTAGCCTTCAGGCACCGTATGCAGTTGCCCACCGGTTCTTGGGTCTGTCTCATCGATGTCTATGTGCACCGTGTGTCTTGAACTCATAGCGGCAGGCCCATCGTTCACAATGCCCATATTTCTTCTTGGGTCAGAGAAAATCCCATAGTAGCAAAAGACATTATCGGCGTACAGGTCGTCGTAGATGAGCGGATGCTCCTTGCAAAGCGTCTTCGCCTTGGCCTGTCCTGCCGCAGTGCCCGAATCGCACACTGCCGTTACTCGAAATAAATACGTCGTGCTGGGTGTAAGCTGGGTGAAGCGGTACTCATGCCCCGTATAGTTAGTCTGTACCGTGTGCCATACGCTGTCCCTCTGGCTGTGGTAGGCTATGTCCCACGAATTCACGTTGCTGTCTATCGACCAAAACAGGGTGGCCTCGGTGGTTCCCACCTCTCTCACCATCACCAGTGGCGTCTGGCAATCTGAGGGGGTGGCGCAAGAATAGAGCTTTATGCATGGTTGGTATGAGCACGGTACTAACGTCAGAGAAGACAATTGGTTAATACTAAAGGCCTGGTTATTACGTCCGTACCACATGGTGACCACACTGTCTCTTTCGTGGCTCTCGCCTCCAAAATTGCTGCTCGAGTGGTTTTCCCCTGAAGGTTGGTTCATGAGTGTGGTCACCACCAAATTGCTGGCGCCGTCCCAGTAGTAAGGGGTGCTGAAGGTGTAGGTCTGCGAACCGAAAGTATTCGGTGGATGGGTGCCGCTGTATACAAGGGTATGTCCTTCGGTGATAGGGGTGAAATTAGCCTCTATGTAATCATTTATTTCTGTGGTGGTAAGGTAAATACTGAACTCTTTCTCCATCGATCCGTTGGCGCTCCAAGAGTAGGTGATTTCATTAATCGGTCCCGAGTGCAGCCCCATCTCCCTCAGATGCTCGGCAGTGTATATGCTCTGGCAGACCGAGTTGCCGGCCAAGTAGTACACGGGCACCTGCTGGTTGGGCATGCAATACACATCCGATGCTGACGATTGCCCGGGGCAGAGGTCGTGCGTGTGTCCCACTGTGCTCACCCAGTTACCGCGGCCCCCCGTCCAACAGACCGAGCGTACCTCAATCGTGTAGCTTTGGGCAGGTGCCAACCCAGAAAGGATGTGGGGACTTTCCGTGGCAGTCACCACCATGGGTGTTCCGCCTTCTTCGGGCGTAACCCTAACCTCATAGCTGGACACCCGACTTTCGTCTCCGGCTATATCCCATGCCACTGCTAGGCTGGAGAAATTAGCCTGGTCTATGTGTAGTTCTGTCACCTCCGGACATACCGATGCCAGCACCAACCTTACGTCGTCCACCAGATGCTGCTGCGATGGGCCTTGGTGTGTTCGCAGCACTATATAATGTCCCGAACCGCTATACCCGCGCATCGACACTAGTTTGTGCTCATAGTCCTGCCCGACGGTTCTCACACTGCCCACAAGTTCAAATGTTTCCATTTCGTATGGATTGTCCATCACACCCACTTCAATAGGGATATTGCTAGAACTAAATAACCAAAAGTCCAGCATCGTCTCGTTCACATTTCCCTCGTAGTAAGGCAGTGCGGCAATGGCGTATCCATATGGGTCCGAGCTCTCTAAAACTAGGGCATAAGAGCCCATGCGGGCCTGGCTCGTGGGATATGCTTTACTTAGCAAACCGTTATCCGTCGTCCAGCAGCTGCTGATGTGCTGGCTCTCGCCCTCGCCGGAGGCATCCTCAAAACCATAGTGGTAGGGCAGGTCGTTGCGGGTGATGCGGCCGCAAGTGGTCTTCACCCGCTTTATCAGAGAGCAACATGGGCTCAGGCTGTCTATCAGCGAACTCACCCATACCGTGTGGGACTGTCCCGGAGATAGTCCGGTCTTCAGCTTCGTGGTGGACGTCCATTGCTCGTTTACCCCATCCCACATGAACCAAAAGGGACCCGTCGACAAGACCGATCTCCAGCGGAGCATTATCGAAGAGTCGTTGGGGTAAGAAATTTCCAGGTCGGTAGGCCTCTGATGGCACTCGTTGGAGTCCGTCCCCACCAGTTGGTAATGTAGCTGGAAGCCCCAATAATATGCAACTGGTGGAAAATGACTATGCAGGCCGATTGTAAGACTGCTGGTGGCAGATGTGCAGCTTATAGAACCCTCACCCCGGAATATCTGTAGGTTGAGGCTGTCGTCGCCATCGTATATGTATAAGGTGTCATAATAACTTATGAGATAGCCTCCAGAAATCGCCACACGCATTCCTTCCGGAGCAGTAATAACCACTTGTCCAATCATCGGGTCGTAGCCGTTTAATGGCCCCCCGTTGTCGAAAATAGTGCCCGTTGGATGAATGCAGCCGTATACAGTTGTGGTGCCCGGAGTTATCAATATGCTGTATTGCGCATGTGACAATCCTATGCACATTAGGCATAGGAGTATGGAAACCAGTGATTTGTAGTGTGTTTTCCTATCCATGGAGCATCAGCTTTTACCATTGCAAAGATATTAAATAAATATTTTTTTCAAAAATATTTAACTTTTGCCAAATCATTATTTAACTTTTTTTACATTTTGATACCCCTTCATTGCCATTTTTTAGTTGTATATTTGCCCACAGAAAAACCTTCGAGACAATCCTCGCACACCCCTCTTACTTCTCTCTTTGTTCGCATGTTGTCTTACATTTGACTTACATTTGTATTGTGTTTTGTTTTTCGCCAATAAACAAAATGCAAACTAAATGCAAATAAAATACAAACCAAACATTAACTAAAACTTGATAGAATATGGCACAGACACAAAAAAAATCGTTTATGGTGAAAGGCCGTGTTGCAGGCCTTGGCATTACTTGCTATGAGCGCGGGGGCAGGACGTACCTGCGCACCAGCACCAGAAAGGCTCCCTCCCGGCAGTCGGTAGGACAGTTTAAGACCCGCAGCAAGATGCGCCAATCCATTGCCTTGTGGGGCGCTTTCGGCATCGACCATAAGCCCTTGATGGACACATCGGACGGGCAGATGGCATACACCGCTTTTCTCAAGGCCAACGCGGGCCTGCCCACCACCTACCTCACCAAAAACATGTACTGCCGAGGGGGCGTGCTGTTGCAGCCCGAGACGGTGGTCTCTTCGGGGCGCATGCCCCAAGTGGCATATAGGTTCGACTTGCTGGCCGACGGTCGCCGTGTGGTGCTTACCAGTTTGGCAACCGGTATCGACCCCGACGAGCTGCGCCAGCTGGACCTGCGCACAAATGCCGACGTCAGCAACCTGCTGCGGCTTACCTCGCGCAACCCCCAGCTGCAGCCGGGCGATATGCTCCGTTTCTACCGTCTGCAGCAGCAGGTGGAAGACGGCTGCCCCGGGCTGAGGGTTGAGTGTTGCGACTGCTTCTTAGACGACGACGTGAGGCGCAATGTGAACCTTGAGTCGTGGCGTTTCCTCTCGGTTCGGGGATTTCTGGCCATTGCCGATGCCGACTCGGACGACCAGGGCTGGGCCGTGGTGCACTACTCGAAAAAGAAGCAGACCGCTTCGCCACAGAAGGTGCTCACCGCCTGCCAGACTTTTAGGCAGTACACTACCGACGAGGCCTTTGCCGCCGCCGCCAAAAGCTACGGCAATGTGGCCAGGTTGGACACCCTTATTCCCAATGACTCCAACCGCGAGTAGTGGAGAACAGCATCCGCCGGCTGCTTCTTGCCAAGCACCAAGCTCTGAGATTAGGAATGCGTGAGTTAGGGCTGCCTTTGGGCGGCCCTTTTTCTTAGGTGGCAACTGTCGGTGGGCCAGCCTGCGCAAAGTTTTTTTTGCAGTTGGAATAATAAACGAAAGATAGTTGCGTTAAATATAAATAAACTAATGTGAAATGCGCAAAATATTCGTCATATTGTCTGTCATGACGGTGTTGGTTCCCAGGGTTTTGTCTCAGGATAAAGCCCTCATGGCCGATTATCAGTCGCAACTGCAGGCTCTTTTTGAGGAGGTCTACACTGCCCCTACCGACAACCAGCGCTATCATGCCAACGAGTCGGCCATGCAGCTCCTTGCCGAGGCCCTCGGCCAAGAGAACTCCATAAAGTGGCAGTGGGATTTTGGCAGCCGCGTGTCGGTGTTGACCGCGCCAGACAAGAAGTTCCGCATTTTCACTTGGCCCGTGGTCAACGACGACGGTGAGTATGAGTGCTTTGGCTTTGTGCAGTCGTTGGACGAGAAGAAGGACGAGTATGACGTTTACCCGCTGTACGACAAGTCGCAGGAGATTGTCAACCGACAAGAGGACCTGCTGACGCACGATAACTGGTTCGGCACTGTCTATCAGGAGCTCATCACCACCACTTACGAGGGCAAGACGTACTACACGCTGTTGGGTTCGTGCGTGGTGGATGCCCTTACCCAGCGCAAGATTATCGAGCCCATCTGTTTCAAATCGACCCACAGCCAGCCGCAGTTTGGCCAGAACCTTTTCCGAAAGGAGCGCAACATACGCCGCGTAGTGCTCGAGTATACCACCAATGCCATGGTGTCGCTCCGCTATGAGGAGCAGTTTATCCGCACCGTGGAACGCATCCGGGCCAAACGTACCGGCACCGGCAGCAGGGGCAACTATGCGCGCAGCCGCCGCCCGGGCAAACGTGGCAAGGGGCGGCTCAGCCGGGTGAAAGCCACGGCCGCACGAACGGCCGCGGCCCAATCGGAACGCGTCACTTCAGGGCCTTCGATTAAAACTACCGATAAGAAGTATCGGATGATTATTTTTGACGAGGTGGCGCCGCAAATCGCTGGCATGGAGGGCTTGTTTCAATATTACGTCCCTTCGGGCGTTGAGTTGGCCTATGTGTTTGTCAATGGCCGTTGGGAGCTGCGCGAGGGTGCCCAGGGCCGCGTGAATAATAAGAGGCTGAACCAGGATTTCGACAAGCCTATGGAAAAGAAGGCTCCGGCCTACATGGTGGAATAATCTGTCGTAATAGTATTAACTCCAATCACTTTAGTATCTGTTAAAACTCCATTGCCGACTAAACAATCAAAGCACATGACGGGCGTTATATTAGATAGCATCAACAGCATAGAGGACTTGCGCAAGCTTGGGATTGAAGATTTGAAGCAGTTGGCCATTGAACTGCGGCACTATATCATTGACACCCTTTCGCAACATCCTGGACATCTGGCCTCGAGTTTGGGGACGGTGGAGTTGACGCTGGCCCTGCATTATGTCTTTAATACACCCGACGACAAGCTGATATGGGACGTGGGGCACCAGGCCTACGCCCACAAAATCATCACTGGCCGACGTGACCAATTCCCCACCATTCGCACTTACGGCGGTCTGAGCGGCTTTCCCCGCATGGACGAGTCGCCCTTCGATGCCTTTGGCACGGGGCATAGCTCGACCTCTATCAGTGCGGCACTGGGCATGGCGACCGCCTCCAGCCTGCAGAACAATTCCAAGCGACAGCATATTGCCGTGATAGGCGACGGCGCCATGACGGGCGGAGAGGCTTTTGAGGCCTTGAATAATGCAGGGGTTTCGAAGGCTAATATCTTGGTGGTGCTCAACGATAACGGCATCAGCATTGACAAGGCGGTGGGTGGACTGAATAAATACCTTACCCGCATTACGGCTTCGCCCAAGTATAACAAGCTGAAGGAGAAGGTGTGGACAAAACTGGGCGGCAACGCTGAGAAGCGCGATAAGTATGCCGAGCATTCGCTGGATTTCTTTCAACACCTCACTTTCCTGGCCAAGACAGCCGCGCTGGGCGCCCCCAACCTATTTGAGTCGTTGGGGTTCCGGTACTTTGGCCCAATCGACGGCCATGATGTGGGCGAACTAGTGGAGGTGCTCTCGCAACTGAAGCAAATCAAGGGACCAAAGCTGCTCCATGTGGTTACCAAAAAGGGCAAGGGTCTGCGCTCTGCCGAGCGGCATCCGGTTGAATATCATGCCCCAGGCAAGTTCAATGCCGAAACGGGCGACCAGATAAAAAACAGCTCAAGCGGCAAGCCCCTGAAATATCAGGAAGTTTTCGGCCGCACGATTATCGAGTTGGCAGAGAAAAATCCTGCCATTGTGGGTATTACACCTGCTATGGCTACGGGCAGCTCGCTTAACTTGATGATGGCCCAGATGCCTTCGAGGGCTTTCGATGTGGGCATTGCCGAGCAGCATGCCGTCACCTTTGCCGCTGGACTGGCCGCGCAGGGCATGTTGCCCTTTTGCAACATATACTCTTCTTTTATGCAGCGCGCCTACGACCAGATTATCCACGATGTGGCCCTTCAGCGGCTGCCAGTGGTTCTCTGTCTGGACCGCGCCGGACTGGTTGGCGACGACGGACCTACGCACCATGGTGCTTTCGACCTCGCCTGTCTTCGCCCCATTCCGCAGCTCACCATCTGTGCCCCGATGGACGAGCATGAACTGCGCCACATGATGTACACCGCCCAGCTGCCCGACCAAGGGGCGGTGGTCATTCGTTACCCACGCGGGCTTAGTGTCCATGCCGACTGGCGCTGCCAGTTACAGAAGCTGGAAGTGGGCAGAGGCCGCTGTGTGCGCGAAGGCTCCGACGTGGCCATTCTCTCGCTGGGCCATATTGGTAATGCCGCTTTGGCTGCGGCCGAACGATTGCATGACGAAGGGGTGAGCACGGCCGTGTACGACATGCGTTATCTAAAACCGCTTGACACAAAGCTGCTTGACGAGGTGGCTGCCCGTGGTTTCCACCGCATAGTCACCCTCGAAGACGGTGTGAAGAAAGGCGGTTTCGGCAGTGCCGTGCTGGAGTATTACGCCTCTGTCGGCATAATGATGCCCATCACCCTCCTCGGCCTCCCCGACACCTTTGTCACCCATGGCCCCGTTCCCCAACTCCATAAAGACTGCGGCATCGACGTGGACGGGATTGTTAGTGCCTGTCGCTTGTAGTGTAAGACTTTTCTGCCTTTTTGCATCTGACCATAACTGCCACAGTGCTTGTGCTTTAATGTCTTTTCCAAAGGCACTGCTTGCTTTTTTATATTGCTGGTTGTTAACTTTTTTTTCTATATTATTTTTTTTTTGTATTTTTGTATTTTATGAGTAAAATATTTTTTCGCTGAAATTCAATACTTTAAAGGATAATAATAGTAAAATTATAGTATAAACAATTAAAAATTTTTACAAAATGACACCTTCGCATATTGAACACATTGCTATTGCAGTGACCGACCTTGACGAAGCCCTCCAGTACTGGGAGAATGTCATGGGTCTGAAATGCTACGCCATTGAAGAAGTTACTGACCAGAAAGTTAAGACCGCTTTTCTGAAATGCGGTGAGACCAAAATCGAGCTGTTGCTCCCCACTTGCCCTGAAAGCACCGTGGCCAAGTTTATCGAGAAGAATGGCGGTCGTGGCGGTATGCACCACATTGCCTTCGCAGTTGAAGATACCGACCAGGCACTGAACGATGCCAAGGCAAAGGGATGCCGTCTGATTGACGAGCACAGCCGCCTGGGTGCCGAGCAGCTGCACATTGGTTTTCTACACCCCAAGAGCACGTTGGGCGTACTCACCGAATTCTGCTGCAAGAAATAACAGACCTTTCTATGCGGACCTGGTGCATTCCTGGTCCGCATTGCAAAATGAATTTTTCGGGATTAGGACTTGGCCGCTAAGGCCATGACCGACCCCCACAATACTAACCAAAAAACTCTCAAATATGGCATTTGAAGAAAAGATAAAAGAGCTTCTTGACAAAAGAAGTGAAGCCAAAATGGGCGGTGGCCAAAAGCGCATTGACAAACAGCACGAGCAGGGCAAACTGACCGCCCGCGAGCGTATCGCCCTTCTCCTCGACGAGGGTTCGTTCGAAGAGTTCGACATGTTCCTCACCCATCGTTGCACCAATTTCGACATGCAGAAGCAGTCATTCTTGGGCGACGGCGTGGTCACCGGTTACGGTACCATCGAGGGTCGTCCGGTGTACGTTTTTGCTCAGGATTTCACCGTTTTTGCAGGTAGCTTGAGCGAGACTATGTCGCTGAAGATTTGCAAGATTATGGACCAGGCTA
>Ga0326514_10002043_pt1 | contig 12939 bp, 15 predicted proteins | sample 3_2548_0518_D_FD_203653 | JGI IMG/M metagenome (GOLD analysis project Ga0326514, IMG submission 203653) | Bovine rumen microbial communities from UC Davis, California, United States - 3_2548_0518 | ecosystem: Host-associated > Mammals > Digestive system > Stomach > Rumen | place: USA...
AGTATATATAAGGTTAGGTTACAAAACGGTTACAATTTTGTTACTAATTGGTTACAGTCTGTAACAATTCGGTAACAAATAGTAACAGAGATATTACAATATAGTTACAATTACCACAAATACATTGATATACCTAACATTAATTGATATAATATATAGTGAGGATATCCCTCAACTAAAGCAATAGGAGGTCAATACAATGAGAGATTGTAAATGGAGAGATACAGAGGGCATATGCGTAATAGACTGTAAACTCTGTGATGAATGCAAAGAGCCTATGTATATAGACACTGACTGTCTGTATAAAATGCCGGTCACTCCGTCCGACATCGTAGACAGCATTGAAAAATCAATGCAATGTGATTGTATATACTGTGAGAGGGGCAATTGTGAGTTATCCGGTCTCGGCTGTAGTGGTAAAGAGTGTGCACTGTATGACGATGGAATAATAGCAATAGATCTCTTTGAGAGAGGAGGTGCAAACAAATGAAAACAACTGACGATATCTTTAGATATATCCTTGATCTCTTTGTAACACTTGGTGAGTGTTATGGAGACATATGCAAATATTGCAAATATGATACAAGATGCATGATGATGTCTATTTCAGCCCGGGATGTTTTAGGAGGTGCATACTAATGGCAATTAAAAAGGGTACTAAACTATATGACATTGACCAGAGAATCAAAAAGCAGAATGCACGTCTTGACACATGGTTAAAGCATTCCGATTTCGAGAGCAATATAACCGGAGGCCTCTTTGAGGTCTCGGAGTTTCAGACTCTGCAAAATCAGTTACAAATGCTCACCTCCAGACATCCCGAGTTAAAACAGTTCGCAAGATATGACAAGTACGGACGTATAACCGGTTTCAGCCGAAATAAAAAGGCTTTGGAGGCCTTTAACGAAATTACATCGCAAGATCTCAGAGTGATAGAACGTCAACCGACATATGGAGAGGTTTATGAACGTAACAAAAAAGCTCTGAAAAAGGATCTCAAAAGAGCCGGTTTATCTCTCACCTCAAAGAAAAAAGGCATATCAATAAAACAGCAAGTAGAGCGGTATATCAGAGAACAGTCTGAGATACAGTTTGCATTGAATGCAATGGGTACAATATATGCTTTAAATGCAGAGGGAAACGACAACGCAAAAGAAGTCCTCCAGATACTCAGAGGAGAGGATAAGGGAGGCCGGAGAGCCCTCACCGAGTCCGGAACATATGAGAGCATAACTCCGGAGGAGTGGGACATAGTAAGACAACAGCTCGGTATTATTAGTACGGATCCAAGATTTAAAAAGGAACTCAGTAAAAAGAGGAGGCTCCAGAAATGAAGAGCTATATATCATATCAAGATGGCACAACGTCAAAGATATATATGATAGCAGAGCCGGAGGAGATAACAGAGGATGTACTCAAAAAGTTTATCCACTCCAAAACCCTTATGAGCTACGATACAGCATATAACTATAACAACCAGATCTCAACCAGAACCGGCAAACCGTACACCAAAAAGCCGAGATCCTATAACAATATCTCAATGGGCTTTGATATTGAAACTACAAATATACTTGAATATGAAAACAGTAAATGTGTGTATGCAAAAGCGTATATGTACCATTGGCAATTTAGCCTTAATAATCTTATCATTTGTGGCCGGACATGGGACTCATTTCAGGCCGTATTTGATAAGATTATCAAGGCTATAAAATACTCAATCAAGTATTGCAGAACAGTCAACAAAGATTCAAAGTCTGTTGTCTGGGTTGCAAATCTGGGCTTTGAGTTTCAGTATCTGAGGCATAGGATAAAATATAAGGATCTCTTTGCAAGGGAAAAGAGAGAGCCCATCAACTTTACAATTGAGGACGCTCCTATAGAGTTTAGGGACTGCCTGCAACTCTCAGGAGGCTCTCTTGACTCCCTTGCTAAAGATTATACCACTACTAAAAAGCTTGTCGGGGATCTCGATTATAGTGTGCTCAGAAATAGTCATACGGAGCTTGACGAACAGTCAGAGCTCCCATACTGTTATAATGATGTAGCTATACTCTCAGAGTGGGGAGACTATGCTTTTAGTGAGTATGTATCAAAGGGTTATTTCCCTCTGACAAAAACCGGTCTCCTCAGACATGAGGTTAAAAAGAGGATGAGCCTCTCAGACTTTAAGTACATATGGAGCAATTGCCCCGATGAGGAGGAGTATTCCCTTTTTATGCAGTATGTGTATAAAGGGGGATATGCTCATAGTTGTTTATACAATGTATGTCATTTACTTAATGATATAGTGTATTCCGTGGATTTTACCTCCAGTTATCCGGCCGTAATGTTGCATGAGCTTTATCCTCTCAGCAAGTTTCTGGAGTACTCCTCCGAGTATATCGAGGAGCTCAACAAGAGAGGCAAGGACGGAATAAGAGACTATATCACAGAGGCAATTGAAAAGCACAATTTTATAATTGCCTCTGTACGTCTTGAAAATGTCGCTCCAATGGGTTATAATACTTATATAAGCTATAGTAAACTCCAGAATAAAGAGGAGCTCAAAGGGGATCTCAGACTCAGGATAGACAACGGCCGTATTTTATCGGCTCCATATCTGGAGATCTCGGAGACTGAGCTCGATCTCATAACTATCTATGAGATGTACACATTCGACTCTATCCAGATCCTCAGACTCTGGGAATGTCATGAGGCCGGCCGTCTCCCAGATTATCTTTTAGAGCCTCTCCTCTACTTTTACAGAGTAAAGGCTGAGCTTAAAGCTAAAGGAATGAGTAAAACAAAAGCCTATGCAACAGCAAAAGCTCTCGTTAACTCAGCCTATGGAATGGCTTGTACAAAACAAGTTGAGCAGATAATAAAGTGTGATCCAGACTCCGGATGGATAGCAGAGAGCGACAACAAAACATATTATGATAGAGTGAGAGCTCAGTTTTTACTCCCCACATGGGGCATTTATATTTGTGCATATGCCCGGAGGAACCTCATGAGATTTGTCATTGAATTTGATTCTGATGTTGTATGTTGCGATACAGACAGCATATACTTTATAAACTGGAATGAGCACAAAGACTCAATAGAAAAGTGGAATGCAGAAATGGAAACGATAAACAACAAGCTCTTTAATGATGATCCTCTGATGGAGGATCTGGGCTGTTTTGATATCCAGAATGTAAACGATAAAAAAGAGGTTGTACCTTATGAAAAATTTGCAACTATGGGAGCAAAGAGATATCTCCTCTATGGTTGGAATGATGGGAAGTATGGATATAAACAGACTGTAGCCGGACTCCCTAAAGGATCCTTAATAAAAGCAATTGAGGATCATAACCAGAGAACCGGTGAGGCTCTGGATCCCTTTGAGGTCTTTATGCATATAGGCGGTTATCAGGTAGATAGTGAGGTCTCCAGAAAAACAACAACAGCTTACAATGATGAGCCACACTCTGACATTGTGGCCGGTGAGGAAATGACAGAGCTCTCCTCCGTTGCTATTGTACCGATAAAGTTTAGTATGACATTAGCAAGAGAATTTAAAGAGCTCCTCATAAGGATAAACAACATATACACAACGAAATTTGAGAGGAGAATCCTATAATGGAGAGACTTAAAAAGATTAAGTACATAGAAAATAAAATATCATATGGCATAGAGTATGATTATCACATAATCAGAAAACATTATAAAAAGCTCGGGATCCCTCCCGACTATTGGAACCCCTCAAAGCTCCCTCTGGAGACTCACAAATATTTTGTTGGATTCTCGGAGAGAATCATAGGCAAAACAACAAATGTTTTGCTCCTCGGTATGGTTATGAATGCTCTTTACGGTACAATAATACAGTATGTCCGACAAGATGAAAAGGACATTGCTCCAAAGGCTACCTCAGATCTCTTTGAGGTCATTACAGATCCTGAGTACAAATACATTGAGAAACTCACAGACGGAGTATATAATACAGTGTACTATAAGTCCAGGCGTTGGTATTACGCAAGAGCAGACGAAAACGGAAAAATAGTTGATATCGCTGAGAATCATTTTATGTTTATGTGTGATGTAATGCACGCCACAAACCTTAAATCAGGATATAATGCACCGCTCGGAGATCTCATTGTATTTGATGAGTTTATCACATACAACTATTATCCTAATGAGTTTGTAAAGTTTGAGGATCTTGTCTCAACAATCGTCAGATACAGACGGAGCCCACTCATTTTTATGCTTGCTAATACCATAAATAAAGAGAGTCAGTATTTTAATGAGCTTGATGTTTATGAGGATGTGCAGACTCTGGGCAAGGGGGAAAACCTCAGCCATACAACAGAAAAGGGCACTAAAATATATATCGAGTGGATAAGCAACGAAAAAGCAACAGCTAAAAAGAGAGTGCTCAACGAGCTTTTCTTTGGTTTTAAAAACTCACAGTTAGCAAGTATAACCGGCTCAGATTGGGCGATAAGATCATATCAGCACATCCCGGAGGATATCACAAAATATGAGCTTATACTCAGGAATGTGTATATATCTCACAACGATAGGCTTGTAAGGATATCCCTCTATAATCATTCAGAAATAGGCCTAATTGCCGTTTGCAATAAAGCCTTATACACATATGATGATAGTCTGATACTGACGTTACAGAGCGAAATAGACAGCAGATACAAGATATACGGAGACGGACTCAGCAACCCGAAAACACAAAAATTGTTTAAAGTGATATGGAATCTGAGAGCACAAAACAAATTTTATTATCAGACAAATGATATCGGTCATTTTGTCGATAACTACTTAAACTTATGTAAGAGAGGAGTATAAAAATGACGATAACTTTATATCACTGCTCCGAGGATCCTAAAACCATCAAAAAGAATCCCACTATAATTGGAGTAGCTAAACCAATTTCCCCGACGGGGATTGTCTCCCGAGATCTCCCGGTAATAACAATTGAGTATGCCGGTACTTTTACAGATGCAAACTATATGTATATAGATACTTTTGACCGGTTTTATTATGTATCTGTAGCTGTAGATATAGCCGGTAAAATCGTGCTGACTGCAACCGGATGCGATGTACTCAAAAGCTTCCAGACGGATCTTTTAAAAGTCCCGGTCACTGTGGTGAGATCTGAGACAGCCGGTATAAATGAGGTAGTAGATACTCAGCTCCCCATATCTCAGGAAAAGATAAAAAGGCGGTCAATACCTCTGAGCAATGATCTTTTTAATACTCAGAGTGCAAGTCCCTACGTATTAACAGTAATAGGAGGTAACGGATAATGAGTGTAAATCAGAATGTATACGGCAATAGTGCAGGCTGGAAAAAAATTGGCTCTATGACCGAGACAGACAGAGACAAGCTTTTCCTTATGGCTAATTTCGGAGATGATACAAGTACTTTACACGATGGTGTATTAAAAGGTAAATTGGAGTATGATGAGCCCATAGACAAAAGCCTCAGTTGGTGTGGTCTCGGTAATGAGTCAACATATAGCCGGGTTGAGTACTGGAATAGAGTATTTAATGAGTATACAGATCCATCAACAGGCAAGGTTATAAAGTTTGAAAAGTATAAATCCGAGAATCGTCTTATAACCAACTTTGCATGGATCTTTAACTCAGATGTATCTCCATCCCTCGGAATAGTCAAATACTCCAGAACAGACGGTACTCTGAATGATTATGGAGGTTTTAACAGATGGAGCCCGGATCCGGCATTCTTTAACAATCAGGCAACGGGAAACTGTAACAGTGATTTAAAACCTATAACACAAATACCGGTGCAAAACTGTGTTTTAGTGCCGGTGCTCAGAGTCCGGGATGATCTCACCACAACAACAGCCGGTAAAACTGTATATTTATGGGAGTATCTTGATACTAATAATACAGTAAACTATACCAACAATCCATATATAACAGCTATTGGAATAGGTGTTTACACATATCTCAACAGCAGTCAGACAACTAGAACCGCTTATTTGACATCAACTTCCTCAGCCTCCGGAGTAACAGTACTTGATGAGCTCAATTATCAGGATGGAGAGCCAAGATTTTACGATGTACCCGGGGATAAGATGGGGCTCATATACTCATACAGCGCAAATTATTTTGGATCAACTACACTCGCAAGACTCATATTTGGCACTCTGACTCTCGGTATGAACTCAGTTAACAATGATAAAGTACAGCTTGTAAATGCAACCCAGAGCGGAAACGGCGGTATAGTTAACAGATCCCAGATTATCCCGGTACTCCCTCACCCAGATGCTCAGTGGACGGACCCAATAACAAGTAACCTCAATACCCGTATTTACTATATTACATATTATGACGGTCTCAAAGAGTGGATCCGACATCAAATTGCTTGTTTCGGTCTCTTTTTCACAGACGATCAGGCAACAGCGGAGAGCGGAGCTCTGGACTCTGATAATATGCTTTTAGGCACTCTTGTTGATGGTGTAGGTCATGGAGATTATACCTCCGGAGAGGCTAACAGAGATCAGCCTCAATGGGATTGGAAAACTACAAACGACTCTACATATGATCCTAAAAACCCTCCTAAAATTGATCCTAATACCTATGACGATACATCCGGATTTAATAATCTGCTCAATGCTCCGAGAGGTTTTAATGCAAGATATGTTTTAACTCCATTAGATGTAAAAGATCTCAACACGGACTTTTTTAGAGCTCTGGAGAGCAAACCGGATGATATAGACTATATCAATTACTCTATGTCCGAGTTTTTAACAAATGATCCTCTTAATGCAATAGTATCTCTCAAATGGTTTCCCTTTACAGTACCCTCCTATGGATCAGAGACTCCCATCAAATTAGGTAATTACAATACTACAGTAACAGCTAAACAGTACATCGGATCCGGAGTTGAGACATATACAATAGGTGAATTTGATTTATTTCCCTTTTTCGGCGGATCATTCCTTGACTATGAGCCATACAGCAAAACAAGTATTGTTATCCCTTATTGCGGTACAGTACAGCTTGATCATAGTATTTATATGGATACCCACGTATCTGTACATTTAACCGTTGATATCTACACCGGAGCTTGTACAGCTTATATAAAATCCAATGGACTTGTTGTAGACTCTGTGAGCGGTGTATGCTCCGTTGATATGCCTATAACCGGCATTGATAATGCTACTTTAGAGGGACAGATATATAACGCCTCTCTTAACCTCAAATCAAGCAAAATCTCAGAGGGTACCACAATAGCAGGTGCCGGTCTGGATGTCGGTACATCTGCTCTCGGACTCAGCAAAAAGGGAGTGAGCCGGAAAATAATGAGCGGTTTAGCAACTGCTGAGGCTCTGATAGGAGCGGTTGAGAGTGTTAACCAGAGCACAAAAAACCTCGCTCAGAATGAGTATAATGTGAGCCATGTACAGATACCGCTTAAAACCGTGGGAGCTCAGAGCGGACTCAGCAACGCAAAACAAGAGCAGTTTTGCAGAGTGCTCCTCCAGAGGCCTATATTTATAAACGGATCTCAGAGCCTTACTGCATGGTACGGATCCGGAGACTCCTCTGTCTATGCTCATACTGTTGGTTATGCTTGTTTAAAGATGGGTAAACTCTCAGATTTTACCGGATATACAGTATGCTCAAATGCAGATTTATCCGGCATTAATGCAACAGACGCAGAAAAGGAACAGATCCTCAAATTATTACAGTCCGGTGTGTATGTATAAAAAAAAAGAGCCTCGGGATAATTCCCGAGGCTTTTTATTATATCTCTGAGAGGAGTCCGCTGTATTTGTGACCCTCTATCTCCAACATAACGTCTATTGTTTTATCTGCTGTTGTACCGCTCTGGATGGGCTCTCCCATATCTTTAAATGTGGTGTAGTTTTCCCCGGTTGCCTCATTGCCAAACCAATGACTATTGGAATAGGGGATAACGCCTCTTATATCAACATGAGCCGAGTCTGGGGATATATAGGCTATTCCGGTAAAACCGACTTTTTCCGCCTCTCTGCATATCGTAAAGGCATTATAAAAAGTACCGTCCTGTTTCTGGACTCTGATGTCTGAGGCTCCTCCGAGTACGTGCATATCATTTCTGTAGCCTCCAACAGCTACAGAGTGATCAGGACATCTACAGCCGGAATTGATATACACAGCTTTTGCATTCATGTTTTTGTGGAGTCTCTCCAGTAACTCTATGAGTTTAGGATGTGCATTCATTAGGCCACAACCACAACTGCACATGAACTCAGATGTTGAAAAATGTGTTGATAAATCATTCATTGTTTGTACCTCCCGATTTATTATTTTTAGCTGTCTGATGGTTAAAGTAAAAGGTAACAACTGAGCTGATGCAGAATACAAAAATATCTTTATATTCTGTAGTACCATGTAAAAAGTCAATTACAGTAAGTACACATAAAGTAAGTATGACCGCTATTGTTATTAAGCTCTTAACGCAAAGTAAACTTGATTTTTTCATAAATTGCTCCAATCTACATCGCCATCGTCCCATGTATAAAGGTCAAGAAAACCATTTATTATGATCTCCTCTACATCCTCTTTATAGAGATCAAGTATTTCCTTTACCATCTGAGCGGAGGTTGTAACGCCTATGTTGCCATATCGGGAGTGGTTAAGTGTGTTTTTATAACTTGTTGTCTCATCCTTTGTGAGTACTGCACCGAGTACGTCCCCGGTATCAGATGTTGTTGTTGCTGAATTAGCGTCTTTGTCTGCTGTTCTGAGCCGTGCACTCTCATATGTTGTTGTACTGTGAGTCACATCTCCGGAGGTTGTAACGCTGTCTGTGCTGTGGTTTCCGGTCGTGATATCGTCCGGACTTATAGTGATATCTCTGTGAGTTATACCGCTTTTCTCGGTACGTTTACCGCCTATTAAGTTGCCGTTGTTATCATAGAGAGGAGAGTGCTCCTCGGTCTGATTCTCGGTCATTGAGTAATTGTGTATAGGGTTGTATCTGGACATTAATGCAGTTATGATGTTATCGAGGAGATACTCATTTGTTGTACAATACGTCTGGAATTTTGTCCGGAAATACTCTCTCGCTGTATAGAGATCTGAGGGATAGAAAAATTTGCGCTCTGTGAAATTGACAAGATAGTCAATTATGAACTGTGAGTCCAGAGCATATATTTTTTCTGAGGCGGTCTCTCCATCGTATGTATGATATATGATCGAGCGGTTAAAATCAGCTATTACAAGATCTTTGTAAAAGTCTGATATCTTTGCTGTTCTCATCATTCCGCATTACCTCCTCCCTCTGGATCCTGAGCTCCCTCACCGTCCGGAGCTCCTCCCTCCAGTACATCGTCCGGATCTGTTTTGTAATTTTCGTACTCTGTTTTCCAGATGTCGGAAAAATCAAATTCAATCTCAGCTTTAGGAAAAAGCTCATTGACTTCTTGTATTCCCTTTTCTCTTGCTTTTTTCATCTCAGCCGGATATACCTGAGAGATAGAATCCGCTCCGGTGATCTCAGCCTCTGATACCTGAGCCATCTTTTCAGTATTTCGGCTGTTGTGGCCGTATTTGAGCCAAAACCTCCGCTCTATATCGTCATAGGCTTTAAGTATATACTGGATGTTCTTTACTCCCTCCGGATGATTCAGAGGGAGTGAGAGCACTTTGTTATCTCCGTCCATGAGCTGTTCAATGAGATTCTTTGATATAACCGCCATTGGTTTTCCGTCTCTCATTGCCTTTACTGCCTCAACAACAGCATTTTTCATCTTATCATCTGTTACAACCGGGAGCATAGTGTCTCTGCACGTGAGGAGTGCAACCTCCAGAGATTTATCGGTCTCTGTAAACATTTCGGAATACCACGCAAGATCCATTTCCGGGAGGTGTAAAAGGTTGTTATAGATAATAACACAATCTTTGTGCAGAGTACCACGGAATGACTTGCCGTTCTGAGTTATTGCATTGATCTCCTCACCGAGTCCCAGAGGGTTTAATTTTCCGGTACGACTTCCAACCATAGGGAGGAGCTGACCGTCTACCTCTCCAATAATGCAGTAGCCCAGATTGAGGAGAGAGATCTCCATAAATACCGGATCAAAGTATTTGTGATAATCATCTGTGAGTGTTATGTATTTATCGGAGTCTCTCTTTTTGTACTCAAACATTGAGATAAGTGTGTTAAGCTTATTTGTGTAATGCCTGAACTGATTTGAGAGCTCTTTTTGTTTGGCACTCATCTTGTTATAACAAGTGGTTAAGTATGCATAATTAGCACCGTCTATATACTCCATTGCTTTACCTCCGTTATAATTTGAGGGAGGTTTTGAGCCTCCCTCTGATATTGGTTATTAGTCGAGAGCTAATGCAACCATGTTACAGTTAGCGTCCACAATGTAGTTAACGAGCTTATGTAAATACTCATTCCAGAAGTCTGCTATTGCTGTATAGTTGCTTGTTGTCTTTTCCTTATCAAGTGTCATGCCTATTGCCCTCTCATCGTAAATGAGGCCGAGGCAATTTGTGAGAGTCAGATCAGCGGTACCAATACCGAGCTTATTGTCTGGATCACCCTTTATCATGATTGTTGATACAGTCTCATAGTTAAAGATCTCATCAGGATCTGAGGGCTCTGCACCGGCTGTCTTTGTAGCCTGCCAACTTGCGATAGTTTCAAAGTCTCCGAATCCGAGCTCATCCTTATTAAAAGTGTCAGCCTTTGCAAAGAATTTCATACCACGGCCGAACTTTGAGAGGAGCAGAACCTTTGATCTCTTTTTGTTGGTGAACTGAGGCACTGAACCATTATTATAGGCGGTGCTCCAGATTCTCATGTTGTCTTTGATCTCTGCAATTCTCATTCCGGCAAACTGGTAAAACTCTTTGCTAACAAGTGCCTTTTCAGCAGACATTGTGTTATCTCCGCTGAGAGCCTTATACTCTGTGAGGAGGTGTACTACCTTCTGCGTTGCAGTGTGAGCAATTGCATAACCGGCACTAACAAGCATATGCTGATACGCCTGAACACCGAGCATAACCGTATTTCTCACATTCTGGTAAATACCAGAGAGGAACTTGTCCATCTGAGCCCATGAGCGGAAACTTTCGAAAAGCTGTTCTCTGACAATGGAGATAGGGCACATAATTGTTTTACCCTCTGCAAAGACTTTTCCGGTCGTTCTGGGCTTGTAAAAACGGTGATCCTCATAGACATTACCGTCAATGAGATTATACATTTCATCCTGTATAAGTTCCTGTGGTGAGAAATACTCTCTCTGCTGAAATCCTCCCCACTCTGATGCGTCTACCATGATCGAGGGGATCTCAGGCTCATACTCATCAATGACATTTACCATCTTTGACATCTGAGTGATAAGAGATCCCACATAGCGGTCTACTGCATTCTCTGCGTTGAGCACATCCTCTCCAACGTCAATAAGACGTGAGGAGTCAAGGTGTGTGAGAGCTCCGTCTCCGATGGTCTGATATGTGGGGACTTTGTTTCCGTCACTGTCTGTTGTGGTGCCGGTGCAGATCTGATAACCTTTACCGAGGATCTGAGCACAAGCATTCTGAGTTAATGATACAACGTTTTCAAATTTCATTGAATTACCTCCTAATAGATCAGTGCCCCGAGAGGATCTCTCGGGGGCTGTTTTGGTTTAGTCCACTAAATCAAAAGTATGGGCTTTTCCGTTTTTGGTCTGGATCTCTGAGAACACAAGTTTGATTGGTGTGTCCTTTGTTGGTGTGAGTCCGCACATGAGGAGATTCTTTGTGCTCCTCACAATGCCATTGCTAACACTTGCGTAATGTTTGCCGTTCGTTGTAAAGAAGTGTACACACGGTTTAGAGATCCTGTGAGCGTCCTTGTTTTCCCTCTCTGCGTAATCCTCAGCAACGTCTGCTGAGGTAATAACAATGTCTGATACCTCAACGACATTTCCGAGAATACCAGAGATCTTTTCAGATGAGCCGTTGACCGCATTGAAAAGCACTGTGGTGCTTGTATTGGTTGTGTATCTGATATCGGTACCATGTGCCTCTGTGATATCAAATGCGGGATCGTTCTGAGCTGTGAGAGTAAAGCTCTGCTCTGTGGTCTGCTCTGCTGTCTGATTTGTGTTTGTGTTTTCGTTCATTTTCATTTTCCTCCTGATATTGTGGTTGTTGAACCTATAAAGAAATGAGTGATTTGAAATTGACTGTTTTACAGTCTGGAGGTCAGAGCTTTTGAGAGGAGCTCTCCAGAACCTCATTTTTAGGAGATCAACCAAAGGTTGGTATTACGGAAATTTCTATTATTGTGGTGTTGGTCTCGGGGTTGTAGTGTGCTACATGGTTAGCACTTCTCGGTATATCATTGATTTCCTTGACTCTGTTTATCCGGGCTGTTTCAGTCCAACAGCCGGCTAATACAAACTTGTAAACGGTTTTTAATACTGGGTAATTGTCATTCATTTTGTGGCCTCCTCTCAAAATCTCCATGTAAAATCATGGTTGTCTGTTGTTGACACATCTATTGAGACGATAGGGGAGTAATACTCCAAACCATCAAAATTGAATTTGCTGTATACTCCCATCAAGAGATTATACATTTCTCTCATTCCTGAGAGCTTTTTGAGAGTAATGTCAATGCGGTCTCTCATTCTGTTCTCTTTAGGATCTATTGTTGAGATGTCTCCTCTCAGATCGAGATACTTTTTGAGATTTCTCACTCTGAGATTGTAGATCTTGACATCCCTCTCCATAATTGTGATACCATTATTTAACATTATTGTACGTTCATCCATTTTAATTACCTCCGTTTTGATTTTGGTTTTGATATTGGTTTCTGTGTGAGGTCTAACCTCAGTTATTATTATACAGTATGTCAAGGGCTTTTTCAAGAGTTTTCAGCAAATTGTAATTGTTTTGTAACCATATTGTAACCACTTTGTAACCAGTTGTTACAGTCTGTAACCAATTA
>Ga0326514_10002044_pt1 | contig 12925 bp, 11 predicted proteins | sample 3_2548_0518_D_FD_203653 | JGI IMG/M metagenome (GOLD analysis project Ga0326514, IMG submission 203653) | Bovine rumen microbial communities from UC Davis, California, United States - 3_2548_0518 | ecosystem: Host-associated > Mammals > Digestive system > Stomach > Rumen | place: USA...
AACTTTTGCACCGGCTTTTGTATCAAGGTCGTCGAAGTTTTCTTTCAACTGCTTAACTTGTTCAGAAAGTGAAACGATTGTAGAGTTCTTTGAAATGTCAAGACTTTCGTTTGTAGCTTCTGCCAATTCAAGCTGTGCTTTAAGAGCATTGTGTTCGCTCATAATCTGCTGATTACGTTTTGTGATAGCCTCACAAAGTTCCTTGTAATCCTGAACCTGTTCAATCAAAAGTTTACCAGACTTCATAATGGATTTTGCAGATTCATTTACTTCACTTACAGAAGAAGCCTGGAGGTCAAGCTTCATTTTGTGAGCTTCAGCAATGTCTTCGTTCAATTTAATCTGGAGGTCAGAAATACGACCAGAAACTGCTTCTTCAAGGTCTTTAAGTCCACTTTCTTTTACCAAATTGAGAACTTCGTTAGACTCTTCAATTACTTCAAGTGGATTTTCTGCACTGTGGTCTTTAGCCAAGAATGCTTCAACGTGCTCACGAATTGCTTTTGCCTGTTCTGGTGTAAGTTTGCTTTCAAACAAGTCGTCGTCTTCACCTGCTTCAACTGCGGCAGTGTCGATTGTTGTATCAACGTCTGGGTCACCAACAGAAATGTTTGCGTCTGAGTTTTCTGGGATAACTTCTGTATCAGCAGTAGTTGTTTCTGGAATTTCTTCTGGTGCAACAACTGCATCATCAGCAACTGGGGAAGGAGCTGGCTCTTCAACCGGCTCTTCGTTTACTTTTACAACAGTGTCGCCGTTTGCCTGAACTGTAACGTCTGTTTCTGGAGCGTCTTCTGCAACAGTAACTGTTGTTTCTTCCATTTTAAGACCTTTCTCTACCAATACTTCGATTCTCTTCTGAGCTTCTTCAAGTCTTGCAGGGATTCCTTCTTCAAGGTCAGTAAGCTGTCCTTCCTGGATAAGCTTCTGGATTTCTTTCAAATCTTCCAACTGTTTAAGTGGGTTAGTGATTTCTGTGTTTTCTTTCAAATAGTTATTGATGTATTTGCGGAGCTCTTTTTCCTCAACCTTAGAAAGAGCTGACTTAACGCCGGTTTCTTTTGCGTCCATTTCTGTATTCTCCTGAATTCTATTTTCTGATTTGTTTTCAACGGATTCATTTACTACCGTTTTCTTTGTATATTCGATGTTACCAAGATTTGTTTCGTTGTTGATAACACCATAAACTGACTGTGATGGATTAAGTACAACGTCTGCCAAACGTTCAATCTGATATGTATCAGGGTTAACTGTTTCGCCGTCTGCTTCAAGCTCACCGAATCCAGAAGAACTGAATCCTACACGACCACCAGCGTCAATGATTTCTTGTGCCAAATGACCATATGGTCCTACGAATGTACCAATACCGTATACAAGGTTATTTCCTTCGTCGATATCCATTCCAAGCCATACGATGCTACTGTTTTTGAAGCTACCTGGGTCAGAGTCGTCTGTTGGATGGTCTGCAAGACCACAAAGACCTTTCCAAGCGTCTTCCTGATTGTTCATAACGTTTTCCCAAAGTGCCTTAGGATAGCGTCTGTGGTTTCCGTTAACGGTTCCGGGTGGGTTAATGCGAGCTACAGGCACACGATAAATACGCTGCTTGTTTACATCTACGCCACCTTCCTTTAACTTGCTAACAACTTTCTGGACAATTGCGTCTTCTACCTTTGCTTCACGAAGTGCCTTAATAATCTGATTGTTTGTAAGAGATTCGAGCATTTTTGATTTGCCACGTGAGGCATTATACTCAGTAATCTTTACATTCATAGATTCTTTAAGAGCTGCTGGTGCAGAATCTGTAATGTCGGAATAATAGCTGTTAGGCATTGTAAGTGTTTCTCTTAAATGTAACATACTTCCTTTTTACTCCATATATTTGGCATTTTAAGCCACACGAGATTAATTTAAGTATCTGAAGGGACTAATCCTCAAACACTTAATTAATTAGTGGAAATAGATTTTAATTACTTGAAAAATTAAAAATAATCAAAAGCTCTACTAATTAATCCGAGCACCAGAAATTGTGTTTCAGACGAATGTTTCCGTTGTTCCTACAACATTATTGTTTTAACGGATTTATCTCCTTACTACATTTAAACAAAACACCGTCCACAATGGACGGTGCTCTTTTTTTAGTATCTTGCAGTTAAAACGTATCCACTTGGATTTGTACCAACTGGATAGTTATATACGTAAAAATATATTCCTGAACGACACTCTGATTCATCGTGAATACCTCGGCAATGTTCTCCAGAGAATACCTGACGATTAATACGAACCTGACGGAACTCCTGTGTTACTGTAAAGTCTGGTTCATTCGACTGATAAGCTACAATATTTTCCGTTCCGTTTTCATCTATGTATTTAAGAACCATAACGCCGTCTGCTGCTTCCTCTTCCTTATACAATGGAAACATGATTACGTCATTCTGAACATATCCTTGACGTTCAAAGAAACTCTTGCTTCTATCACGGCGATTATCCGGATTAGCTTTATCTTTATTTCTTTCATTTGATTCCAGATAAAACCCCAGGTTTGTTAAAATGTCTTTTTCTTCATTAGACGTTGGTCTGTATACACGATGTGTTGCGGTATACTGTGGAACTATTGTTAGTTTATCTGGGTTAAACAAGAACGTATATGGGGCTTCGGTCTTTCGTGGGAAGTCCAAACGCAAAGAAATCAAGAATTCGTTTTCACTTACGATAAAAACCGACGGAGCTTTCTCTACTCTTTTAGAAGAAAACTCCAAGTTTTCCACTTGGTCAAAAAACATCTTCCTTATTTTCACGTTGGTAGTGATGTCGTTCTCGTCAAACTTTTTCTGTGTAAGGGTTGTATTCTGTTCAACCCATTCCGACAATTTACTCATTATTTTTCCTCCTGCCAGTCATTTGCAAACAATTCAGGTAGAGACAACTTTATCTTCTTCCAGGAAAAAGAGTCATTATCCCAGTAGCTTACAAGAGAACCGGCTTCTTTTTGATTTGCTAAGCTTATGTAATTTCGTCTAGGCCACTTACTTCTTCTTAATTTCGTGACACCTTTTGCTACTAGCTCTAGATACGTCATTATAGTAATTAGGCACAATTTATGATTTTCAAAATTTGGATTTCACTAACATAAACTAACTTAGTAAAAGGGGCATTTAGTATCTTGGCTACATTACTTGTACATAACAAGTAAAATTCAAAGAAAAAGAGGTGATGCCATTTCAGTTAATATATCTGCCAAAGATGCTTATTAGCCCTTTAATTTTTTATCAAAAGAGGTGAACAATGGTTACTGTTCAGGTTGAAAACGACAATCTTGAAAGAGCACTTCGCAAGTTCAAGAAAGAAGTAGAAAAAGAGGGTATTATTGAGGAATACAGAAAACGACAGTATTTCGTAAAACCTTCCGCAGTAGAGCACCAGAAAAAAGTGTATCTACAACACCAGATTGACTTGCAGAACAAGTCAAACAAGTAAGCATTAAAAAACCCAGACCGAAGTCTGGGTTCTTTTTTTTAACATTAATCTTTTGCTGAACTATGTTCCTTAAAGTCTGTCTTCAACTCTTTCAGGTCTTCCTTAACGTAAGACATGTCGTTCTTCAAGGTAGCAATGTCCATTTTCAAGGAGTTAATTGAAGAGTTCATTTCATCAATCTTATCCAAGCGGCTGTTAATGTTGGAAATTGCTTCTTCCAGTTTGGAATCTTGTTTAAGGTAATTTTCCTTATTCTGTTCCTTTTCTTTTAGAAGGTCTCCCCTAAGCTCATCGATTTCTCTCTGGTGCTCGTCAAGCTTTGACTTCATGCTTTCATTCATTTTGACAAAGCCGACTAAAAGCCCCAATAAAGAGCCCACGAGAGCTATGATGCTGAAAAAATTATCTGCTAACCACTTCATAAATGCCATTCCTCTATTAAAGATTACTTTTAATTAGTAGGACTTTTTTAATTATTTACCTATTAGTCAAGTATTTATTAAAGACAGACAAGTCGTTATTATGGGTTAATACATACTTAATGCCTTTATCAATGTCTTTTTCATCTACTTGATTATTTGACATGTTCTTAACCTTATCTTGATACTTCTTTTCTACCCTATCACCACGTTCCTCTTCACTATCAAGGGCTTGTTTAATGATTTCGATTTCGTCTTCATTACTCTTGATATGCTTTTCGAGCTCTTCAATCTTTTTAGGGTCTTCCTCGTTAGAAATGTCCTTTTTAAGCTCTTTTATTTCGTCTTCAAGCTCTTGAATCTTGATGTCTTTCTTGTAAATGTCATAGCCGGCAACGCCCTTAATCTTTCTTCGGTTAGGGTCTTCATACTTACGAGCGTCATAACGAGAATAGTCGTCAGCTTCCATGCCAAGAACATCCGGGAGGAATCTGTCACGGTTATACCATTTTTCAAGGTCTGTATCAAGCTTTGTACGATTAAATGTATGTGAAAGATTATTAACCGTCTTATTCCAAGCGTCTGCTTCTTCACCAGAACCATTAGCATTTTTATTCAACCAGTCAACAGCCTGACCAGAAGCCGAATCTTTCCAGTAGTCTATATCAGTAGACTGCTTCTTCAAACGGGTATTTGTATAGTTAGCCCTATCGAAGTTCTTATTCAATGACTGCGTGCTTGTTTTTGTTTTGAAAGATTTCTTTGACTTAACATTTTCAACCTCTTGTGTTAAGCTGTCTTTGTATGTTGCACATTTGGTAATTAAATAGCCCAAATAGTTTTCATAATTTGAAGCTTTATCAATATCACCTTTTTCAACGTTAATACTGTTCTTTTCGAGGTCAAAATCCTTAGCCTTTATAGACAGTAAGTTCATTACCGGCAGCGTCATTAAGTCATAGTTCATATAAATACCGTTAGCGTACACTACATTTGATGTCTGCAAAGACTTGTATCGAGTACCAGTTACCATGTCCATAGGTGTGAACAAACGGTTTCCTTGATTCTTCTCAATTGTGTCCTTTAATTTATGCCAAGAACCTACCCTACTATAAAACTCTTCATCTACTTCGTCTGATTTAAGTGCATAGAAATCTTTAAGGTATTCAATACCCTCTATTTTATCACCATAGCCCATTTCTACCCATGCACGTGTCATACTGGAGAAAATAGTACACTGGATTGTATCTTTAATAAAAGACGGTAAAATCTTTAATGTTCTATAAACACTTCTATGTTTATTGTAATCGTCCAATGCTTGCTTGTAATAATCTTGCATAGTCTTGGAAAGTCTGTTTCCAGTTCCGTCAAAGATTAAAAATGGAAAAGGGTCAAATACAAAGTATGTATTGGTACCAATGTAGCTATTAAGGTTTTCATCGCCGACCTCAGACATCTGGGCTCCGGATGATTCATTAAACCAGTTACCTACTATGGTTTCAATAGCATTTTCTGATTCGTGCTCTATCAAAAGACCTTTAAAATATTCTTCAAGGGTATCCATCTATTTCTTCTCCTGTTCAAAAGCCACGTCCAGTTTCTGGGCAAGCTTAGGAACATAAGTTTCTATGTTACTTGCAATCTGGGCTAAGTGCTTAGTTAAGTGAATGTTCTTATTAGTTAGTCCACCAGATGCCATATGCCGAGTATTCCAGATTCCATCACCTTTTGGTCCGGGAAACTTATAGATACTTAGGTCATTAGCGTCTAAGCCTTCCCAACAACCTTGCATAGAAAAAGATGGGTCACTGGAATATAACCGAACATTGCATTTATAAATTACATTTCGAAGCATTTTTTCTACTTCTGAGTATCTTACTTTTTTAGGGTCATCTGTAAAGTATTTATCTACATCATACCATCTGAAAACTATATCATACTTTGCGTCGCTGGTTGTAGAGTTTGCCTTAAACCAAGCTTCATAATATCCCTCACCGACATTATAAAAGCTAGATTCAACCGTTACGCCACTATCGCCGTAGCGTAACCGGTTATCAAGGAAGTCCCAAGTTTTATTAGACACACCAGTTTGTGTCAATTCCTTAATTGTTGTCTCCATAAGAAGTGATAACATTATGATTCTCCTCATTCTCCTTGAATTTAGCTGCGGCAAGTTTCATAGCTTGCTTAATGTCTATCGTTTCCACTTCTTTTGGTGAATTTACTCTAAGAGCTGCGTTCATTGCCAATGTTTCTTGGAGTTTATTATAGCCCTTTTTGTTTTTAAGCTTCTTGGTTCCAGACATTTTCTTATAAGCTTCAAAGTTTGCGTCATTTTCACGAATAGGTGGAACATTGAAGTAGTGTTTACTGTTATTCTGTGATTCAGAACGCCATACGAAATCAGACATGTGTTGTGATTCCAAGAACTGCATGAAAATATCGCTTTTTGCGTCCTTGTACCTTTCTGTTATTTCACGAAGACGTTTAAGTCTTGTTTCACGCAAAAGCTCCATACCCTTACGGTTTTTATGATGTTTATTCGATTCTTCAAGTTCCTCGTCTTCATCGTCACCTTCTTCATCTTCATCATCACCCGCAACTTGTTTTGCGAATGAAGTAAGTTTCAACCATTTTTCAACGTCAGTTGGGTCCAAGAATGAATACTTGGAAAGAATATCTGTTACTACGTCTTCTGGAAGTGGCTCACCCTCTTCCAAACCAAGAACTGTCTGAATCAATTCTACGATACCTTGTGAAAGTTCCAAAGAAGCTTGCTGGGCAGAACGTTTAGAATCTGTTTCTTCTTCTGCCGGAAATCTCATAGAGATTACGAAAGGTGTGTTATAATCGAACTCGCCGGTTATAGCGAAGTGCATACGGATAAGCTCACCTAATCCCTGCAGGAAAGCCGACTGAATGTTATAGATATGTCTTGCAAATACTTTAAGCTGCTCTTTAAGGGCTACGCCTGATTCACCCCAAGCTTCGTGGTTAGGGTCAATATATCCAATAGGAACACCACAAGCTAATGCAACCTGCTTCTGATAGTTTTCCAGGTCTCCGATGTAGTCGTAATCTGATTTTGATTCCTTTACGTCAATGTCAACAAGCCCGTCTGGAACCCAAATCTTTGTATTTACCGTGTATACTTCGGTACCTTGTGTAGACGGCGAAACGCCCAAGTTGTCATACTGCTGACGAACTGTATTTACTACGTCAAAAGCAGTTGCCGGAAGCATACCCTCTGTGTTCTTTACTTTATACATTGTAATAGGGAAAGACATAGCACGGGCTAATCCCTGTAATGCTTGTGTAGAATGTGAAGCTTTAAATGCACCAAGTGCGTTAAGTAATGGTGGACGACCATAAGGAAAGAATTCACCGCAGTCAAGCCTAAAATGCGTAATAGTCCAAGGTGGGGCTACGATACCACCTTCCAGTTCGTAACCGAAAAGCTTTGTATCAAACATATCTGCAAGATTACTTGCAGCGTCAAAAGCGTCTTGCCCCGAAAGCATGTCAACTAGTTCACCTATCTTAGAACCACGGCTTCTATCTGCACTATTCCATCCGTCCCTTTCTGCCAGATACTTTGCCATATGTGACGGAGAAAACTCCAGTCTTTCTGTAATCTGATTAGGGAACAAAGGCATAATTCTTTCTATACCATTTGGGCTTACTTTTTGTGCCCAGAATGATTCACCATATAATTGGATTTCCAAACAAGCTTTATGAATTGCGTTCTGTGTTACACCCCATAAGTTCAATAGCTGGTATACACGTTCTGCAAAAGCAGCATTTGGAGATTCAACTGAAATAAGACGGTCTTGAACGTCTTGTTGTGTAGCTTCGTCGGCACATAACTGACAAGCTTTGAAAATAAAACAGTCATTGTAGTATGCGTATGTAAGCTCATTTAAGCGTCTCTGACGGTCTTGAATGTCACTGTAAGACGTAGAAGTTTCATTAAGATATGATTCAAAATATCGTTCCAAATCTTTGGAAAAAGTCTGGGACTGGTATACTGAACCAATAGCTGCGTTACGTACACGATAAGCGTCGTTATTCAAGTCAACACGTACCAGCTTTATACCATATTTCTTTTCGAATTCTGTTGCGTCTTTACTATCGTTTTTACCGGTTCTAAAACCGAAGAGGCTGTTTAATCTTTGGATAAAAGAGGAATTTAAGATTGCGGACTTTGGTTTTTCGTTACTATGGAAAGTCACGCCGTTTTTATCTGTTGCCATTAAAATACTCCTTAGCGAATTTCTTTTATATCAATTAGTTAAAGAGCAATTTGTGTAAATTCCGTAAATTCGTTGAGCGAATTATGTTTTTTCCGAAAAAACGCCTAGCGATTTTGATTATTTTTGTTATATATAATAGAAGGAAGTTTAAAATAACAAAGCCCCAAGGCATTATACCTTAGGGCTTTTATCTATGCTTCTACAAGCTTAAACCTTTCTGGTTACAAAACTTAGAGTGTTGTATCCTTGAGGTTCTTGATTGTGATTGTAGCAAGGTAGCGGCGGTTGAGGATTGCCCAGTCACCGTATGTTGCCAAACCAGCTTCTTTGTAGAAGTTCTTACGCTGGATTACACCAGTTGAGAAGAATGGAACGAATGTACCGAAAGCGATAGAAATATCAGCTTCGTTTGAAGGGTTCTTCCATACTGTAAGAATCTCGTTTGTTGGGATTACTTCATCAGGTACTTTGAATGTTGGAATACCGTCCAATTCACCGAACTGGTGTGCACCCTCAGCAGGCATAGCACCCTTGTTTGTGAAGAGGTTGTTCAATCGGATGTATGTACCAGCAGATGGACCACATACAAGGCGTGAAACACCACCACGTTTGATATCATTGTACATAATATCACCAACAGTTGCAACAGCAGACAAGAATGTCTGTGCGTTGTCGCGGTATCCTTCTTTTGTACCATTTGAACCTTCAACTGCGTTTGTTGTGTTGTAAGCAGCGTCGAAGTTTACGTGGTATGCAGCAGGGTTTGTCTTAGCAGCCATGTAAGCGATACGGATTGCACGGTAGTCAAGTTCCTGTTTGATTGCAGCAGCAGCGTATGTTACAAGGTACTCTTCAGCAGATACACCGAATGAAGCATCCAATGTAAGTTCTGAAAGCTGTGACCAAGTTACACCGATTGTTGTTGGGCGTGGGCGGAATTCGTAATCAGACATACGAATCTCTACTTCACCAAGGTAGTCACCAGTGAAGTCACCTTCTGAGTCGAAGCGTGCGTAAGCGTGTGCTACTTTGCCTGTTGCAAGACCAGTAACTGTGATTGTGTATTTCTTAGTTTCAGCGTTTTTTCCAGATGTAACTGTAACGTCTTTGTATTCGCCAGCTACGAACCAAGATTTTGTTCTCTTGTCCTGAACTGCGATTACGTCTTTTTCGTCAGCACCGTAAACAACACCGTAACCGTCGATTACGTTTTCAGATTTTACACCCCACTTAGAAACTGCGTTCTTTGCAGCAAGGTCAGCTTCTGTACAAGCAAATGTGAATACACCGTCTTTACCTTCAACAGTAGCAAGTTCCTGGTTGATGCGGTCAGCAGTTGTTTCGTAGATTGCACGGCGTGCGTTTTCGTTGTTGATGTCGTTTGTTTCGTCTGCATCTTCGTAGATACGAGCGAAGTCTGTGCGGTCTTCAAGTGTTTTACCGTACTGTGTCTTGCTGTAAACTGGCTTAATGTATTTGATAGAATCACGAGCAGTTTCCATAGCGAATTCTGTGAAAATCTTGCTGCGAACTACGTTAGGCATAGCCAAGCGTACAAGGCGAAGCATGTTCTCAGGTGTGAAACCAGAGAAAGATGTAGAAACCTGAGTTTCTGTAAGACGGCTCATGTGAGCTGCCTGGTTGTCCAAGAAGCAAGCGAGGTTACGCTGTGTAGCTTCGTCATATTTTGTGATACCATTTCCAATTCCAGGAACGTTTGCCCAGAACTTTACACGCTCGTTAAGTTTGAAAGTACGAGCATTTCCTTTTCCCATTACTGAATCAGACTTTGCTGCTGATTCGTTCATACGATTTGAAAGTGCCATAATCGTTTATATCTCCATGTTATTTTCTAAGATTTTTATGTGAGTAAAAATAAAAAAGCCTTTCGACTTATCTATTTCCATTAAACTCCAAACTCGTTATCTGTCTATAATACCCAAGAAAGTCCATTGTTAAGTCTTTCGTTATCTTCCACATTTAAGGTTGGTAGATGTTGTCATTGTTCATTTTTAGTATCTGACATTAAACTACTTTGTAAATATTTAGTAGAGTCTTTTTCAAAAACCTCACTTTATTTAGTTAGTATTCTGGTAAAAAAAGCAAAATTTTTACGATTTTTACCATTAATATGTATACTATGCACATAAATTTTACTATAGGCAATCCACCTTATGAGGGTAGGAACTTTTTATATACAAAAATTCTTTATGTTGTATCAGAACATTCCGATAACATTTCTTGGCTTTGTCCAACAACTTTCATAGACGGCGTGTATAAACGCAACGATACTTTCAACCGGGTAATTGCTACCTTCAAAAAAACATTTAACGCATTTGAAGACGTAGACCCTTCTGGATTTGACATGCAAGTTGCACAGAAATCTTTGGGCATTTTTAACTTTAATAAACGTTGTACTAATCCAGTAGACATGGACAACCTCTGTTGGCGTTTTTATGAAAGCCCAGAAAAAATAAAAGAAATCTGTAAAAAAATCCAGAACTACTGTCAAGAAAAAAATCTTTATAAAAACAGATTAGCCCCGAAAAAAGTCATCGGGACCGCGCCACAACCAGACCCAAACTTCAAATGCAACCCCGATAAATGGTATGTAGGATGTTCTTGGGTACGTGGGACTAATGGTGATTGGACTTGGATTACACTTGTCGGTGAAAAGGATTTGCCGGTAAAAGGTGACGTTATAGATACTTGGTTTCACGCTTGGCAATTTGATACAAAAGAACTTGCAGATAGCTTCAGAAATTACTTGAACGATTCTGATATTCTGAAGTTTTCTGTTCATTTGGAAAAAATAAACCAAACAAATAACCCCGGTGATTTCAGGTTTTTCCCGGAAAGTGATTTGCCTTGGTCAGAAAAAAATCTTCAAGAAAAAATTGGATTAACTGACGAAGAAATGGGTCTTATAAAAAAAATCTTGAAAAGCTACGAAAAAAAATAAAAATAGCCCCGAAATTACGGGGCTTTTTAATTGGCTAATTATGTATGCACAAAACATACAAAGATTTGATTAAAGAAGTAAGAAAAGAAATACGTTTCAAAGGCTATGATAATTATTATGAACTGCACCACGTTATACCATTAAACGACGGTGGTAAAGACGAAGAAAAAAATCTTATTTTATTCAAAATACTGGAACATTGTGAAGCGCACTTTCTATACGCAATAGAACATAAATCTGACAATCATGCATACCATGCTAATCTTAATTCTGCTTGGATTATTCTATATGGAAAAAGAAAAAAGCCCCCAGTCGATAAAGAAGAACGACTAAGGGCTTTCTTGGAAAATCCGGATTATGACTTCATAAAAAAATTGGAAGCTCACCGGAAAAAAATCGCCGAAAAAAAGAAATTACCGTTCAAAAAACGTGATACGCTGCACACATGGATTACCAACGGCTCTGAAAACAAAAAGGTTTCGAACTCAGAGCTTGATAATTATTTCAAGAACGGATGGCGAAAAGGTTACACTAAGCGGCACTGACGGATTTCTTAAACATTTCATAAACGTCATATACATCATATTCAAGATTATCTACAACAGGCTTTACATTCTCTTTAATAAACTGGTAGTTCATCCACACACCACGATACCAACAGTTTGCATTTGTAGTATTTGGTCCAGTAGAAATAATTTCCCTGTCATTTTTATCAAAGAGGTGATAAATCCTTGGGTCAAGACCATCCTGCTTGTATTTTACTACGTGCTGAAACAACGGCTCGAACGCAAATACATATATACTGCCTTTCTTTGTATTCTCATCAATCATCTGCAATACATCTGCCGGTCTATGATATTTCTCTACCAAGAACTTTTCAATGCGACCACCATTAATCCTACCAGATTTTTTCTTGAAAAACTCTTTGTTTAGAACATCTGAAAAATCAATAGCCGGCTCTGAACGCTTATGTTTAAGTACCATTGTAGAACACTGTACTTTTGTAGCTTCTGGACTCGAACCCTCTTTAACCGTATAGCCTTTACACTGATAATCGTGCCAGTTCACATTTCGGTCGGCGGCGGCGGTGTCCGTAGGCTTAGATGTTATCAAACCGAAGCTATCCCATTCATACTTTAAAAACTTCTCAACTGCTGCACCCTTTGCAGATGGAGTATCTTGACTAGCGTGAAAACTCAATCCAACGTAAAAAACTTTTGGGTCTTCCGTATACATATCTTTAATCCACTGTGTCATGTCTTTAACACTAGATTCTACTTCTTCTTTGATTTCATTTCTTGTCATTTTATATACACCTTTAATTTTATTAATGATTAAAATATATTAATTATTTTATGCCACGGTGAAAGCCTTGCAACATATAATCACCTACATTCTCTTCACGTACTTTCAAAGCCTTACCATCTTTACTGACCCAAGCCATCTTTGGCTGTTTTATCCCTTTACGACTCGTAGAAGTTCCCGGCCTTTTTCCTTTATTCCAACCGTCACTAAGGTATCTTTCTAATTCATCTTTCTTTATTTCTTTACATGAAACGTCACCTTTCCATACATAACAACTATTCTTTCTACGCTCTGACACGGATTTTCTAAATTCTTCTGTATGTGAATTAACCGGTATGTTTTTAGAACGCCCCATAACATAGCCATCTGGTATTGTTTCAGTTGCAAGTATTAATTTATCATTTGAACCATTCGTTATCCAAATGTGCTTTTCTTTCGGACCGTGTTGACCATTATTATTCTTGATACGAAGCTCACGGTCTTCTGGTCTATTCCACGATGTTTTTGTT
>Ga0326514_10002045_pt1 | contig 12920 bp, 15 predicted proteins | sample 3_2548_0518_D_FD_203653 | JGI IMG/M metagenome (GOLD analysis project Ga0326514, IMG submission 203653) | Bovine rumen microbial communities from UC Davis, California, United States - 3_2548_0518 | ecosystem: Host-associated > Mammals > Digestive system > Stomach > Rumen | place: USA...
CAAAAAATGAATGAATTAAAAGCAATTGATTATGATATGACTATTGTATTAGAAGAACAAGATAAATTAGAAAATTGTTATGATAAAAAAATTAAAAAGCTGTTCTTATAATCTCCTTTCTTGACCTCAGATTTTATATCTGAGGTCTTTTTCTTTTGGACAAAAATATATAATAATTAAATGTAAAAAATGATATATATTATATGAGAAAAAAGGAGGAAATGCTATGGCAGAAACCGAGGTAAAGAATTTATATCCACCAATATTAGATACTTTTATGCCTAGCTTTATTGAATCTAATTGCAGAATATATTTTGATTTTTCTGAATATAATAATTTAAGCGAGGTAAAAAATAAAGTTCAAGTAACTGTTAGAAATTTAAGAAGTAATATAAATAGCTTATTAAACACTAGTGGAGTAAATGTATACGAAATTTTTTACGATAGCTCATCAAATATAAATAAACATTATTATATAGATATTCCAGCAATAGATATGGTAGACGGAGAATTTCACTTAAATGAATATTATAAAGTACAAATGAGGTTTTGTGGAGCAGAAGCTTCTCAAGAAAATGGTGAAATTGCGGGTACCAATGGGCTTAAACTAAGTTGGATAAATCAAAATTTAGATTATTTTTCTGAATGGTCTACTGTTTGTTTAGTTAAAAGAATTGAAGAACCTACTTTGATATTAAAAAATTTTATTGAAACTGACAATGGCTATATAACAACTTCAAGTTTTTTAAGAATTGATAGCTATTTAAAATTTCCAAGAAATTCACATAATGACTATTTAACTGAATACAAATTGACCTTATCTAAATATATAGGAACTGTAAATGATGAAGACTTATTTGAAGTTCTTGAAGAAACTAACTATATTACAGGAATGAAAGCAAGCACGAATCGAATTAAGTATAATTATAAATTAGAGCTTGATTATTTAATTCGTTATAGATTAAGTGTTGAATATACAATTAATTCAGGTTTTAATACTACTAAAAATTATGATTTTATTTTGAATGATATAAGTAAAACTGATTTAAGTGATTACGTTGAATTTAATGTGACACCTGAATTAGAATTGGGTAGAAATTTATTAAAATTTCATTTTGATAATCATAATAGCTTTGGAGCATTATCAAAATATAGATATTTAATTATTAGAAGAACCTCTAATAAAAATAATTTTACATTATATGACGATATAGCTGCAATAAAATTACCAGTATTAACAGAAACTCATTATTATTTAAACTATTACGATGAATCAATTGAATCCGGAATACCTTATTCTTATGCTATTCAGTTATATGGAACTGAAAGAATAAGTGATTTAGAAGTTAGACAATATTATTCTGAAGTAATAAAAAGTGTATCTAGTTATATAAATGATTTTGAAAGTATGTTTATTAATTCTCAAGATAAACAATTAAAATTATGTTTTGATGGACGAATTATTTCTTATAAAAGAGTTACTCTTGAAACTAAAACAGAAACTTTAGGATCGCGCTATCCATTTGTTAGAAAAAATAGTGCAACTAATTATAAGCAATTTTCAATAAATGGTCTTATAAGTTTTTTAATGGATAGAGACATAGCAATAGATAATCAGCATCTGTCAGTACACGCAGAAAATAATAATAATATTTTAACTGCTGAATTTAATACAATAAACTCTATAAGAACAATAGAAGAAACAGGTGGGCATTTAATTCCCTATAAAGATAACGGTGTATTTTATTCAGATGAGGAAATGGCTAACTTAAAAGGTACTGAATTAAATAATTTTTTGTATAGTTTAAATAAATATAATGAAGAACATAATATTAATTCATATAATGATTATACTAAAGAAAGAGATTTTCGAGAAAAAGTTATAGATTTCCTAACTTCTGGAGAAGTTATGTTATTACGTACTATGACGGAGGGTAATATATTAGTTCGATTAATGGACGTAAATATTACTCCTAATCAATCTTTAAATAATTATATATGTAATTTCACCGCAACGGCAATAGAAATAGGTGAATGTACACCAGAAAATTATTATAAATATCAAATATTTTTTCAACCTTATGATGTTGACTTATTATAATAAGGAGGGAAAATATGTTAGAAAGTTACTTAAAAGATTATGAATTCTTAAGAGAATTAGATCTAGAAAATATAAAAATTTTAACCACAAGGATAACTATTTTAAATTGGGATGAGACCCCTATTGTTGATTACACCGGGCGGGTGTTGCCTGGGGGAACTTTAAATTTAGATGGAACTTCTTGTTTAAGAAGAACTTGTAATATTAATTTATTATTAGAAGATGATGAAATTAATATTATGAAATTACAAAATATTATTTCTATAAATAAAAAAATAAAATTAGAAATAGGTGTTAATAATACATTAAGTAATAAAGTTTCTTTTAGAAAATATATGAGAAAATCTACTATCTGGTTCCCGCTGGGTACTTATTTAATCACCCAATCAAATATAAATAGAAGTACTTCTGGAACAACCGTTTCGTTACAACTAAAAGATAAAATGTGTTTACTTAACGGAGAATTAGGTGGTACTTTACCAGCTTCAATAACTTTTAGTGAAATGGGATGGGTAGATGATGATGGGTATGAAAGAATTGATCAGCCTACATTATATCAAATAATATTAGAATTAGTAAATCACTGGGGAAATGAACCATTAGAAAATATTATTATTTCTGATTTAGATATTATTGTAAAAAAAGTTATGAAATGGAATAATCCAAATACAGATATATGGATCAGAGAAACAAGAGAACAAGAAGGAATAAGTTCTTATCAATACAGGACAGAACCCCCAACAGAATCTTTAGATGAGTGGGAAAGAAAAACTTATGGGGAAGATATAGGTTTTATATATACAGATTTTATATGGCCAGGAGAAGATTTAACAAGCGGAATTGGAGAATCAGTTACTTCTGTATTAGATAAAATATCTTCAGCCTTAGGTAATTTTGAATATTTTTATGATGTTGAAGGCAAATTTCATTTCAGAGAGAAAAAAAATTATTTAAATACAACTCAAGCAAAACTCTTTATAGATCAATTATCAAAAAGAGCTGAAAAAAGTATGATTAATGATTATTTAACTTTGGTCAGAAAAGAAGATTATCAAATGGATATGTCAAGAGGTAAGGCTGAATATGTCATAGATGATGATTTTTTAATTACTTCTTATGGAAATACTCCGCAATTTAACATGATAAAAAATGATTTTCTATGTTGGGGTATGAGAAAAATAGCTGATGGTACAACATTACCAATAAGATATCATTTAGCTATTGACAAAAAGCCAGAATTAAATTTACATTTAATAATTTTATTCACTGATACGGATGGATTTAAAAAAGCTCAAAAAGTTTATTTTTTAGAAGATGTCGAAAATGATGATTATAAAATAGGAAGATATTATTGTTCAGCTAAATCAAAAATAAAAGTTGTAGCAGACCACTTTGTCCTTCCTAAAAAAATAAAAAATCGTTCTTCAATTCCTAAAAGAAATGGAGAAAAAAATAAAAAATTTGAAGTAGATGTAAAATTTAGAGATGATTTAACCCCTGAAGGTAGAGATGATCAAGTTTATCTACATCAAAAAGAATTAATATTAACTTCTGAAGGTGAAGGAACTCATATTAATAATTATGTAATTGCTAATAATTATTCTGATTTAAGATTTGATGCAACACCTCAATATGAAATTTTTACAAGACTTTATAATAATGATCCTAGTTTTAGAGTATATGTTGATTTTGAGGTTATTGGCGGGATTACTTATTATGATAATGATATATTTAGATATGATTACGATACAGATGAAAATGGAAACAAAATAAAAACTTTAATTCCTATAAAAAAAGAAAATAGTGTTCAAAAACGAGATGCTGTTTTAGCATTAATTTCATCCAAAGATTGGAGAACAGAATTATATTTACAAGGAATAGAGGCGGAACCATTAGCTTTAGATAAAAATTTTTATTACACTGAGTTAATAAACGAATGGCCTAAAATATACGATATTGAACATGGAAAATTTCAAGATAGCGTATTGAAAGACCCAACAAGCATGGACTATTTTTTAGATTTTATTGATGCAGATACCGCAATAGGAGAATTTAGTATTGATAACATAGGTCGTAGAACTAAAGCTGAAACTGATGAAAAAGTAAACTGTATCTTTTCATCAAATCTTCCAGATTGTGTGATAATTGAACAGCCGCCTGAGTCGGCTACAGAAGAAGAACAAGATGAATACTATGAAGAATTACAACAGTTATACACTAGAAGTGGACAAGATTGGGCTACAGTTTCTCCTGATTTATATTCTAATTTAGTTCAAGGAGGCATTTTAAATTCAGCTTATAATAAAGTTAGAGAATGGTTATATCAATATACAAGTTATTGTGAAAATATAACTATTCAGTGTATACCAATCTATCATTTAGATGTAAATACTCGAATAACCGTTGAAGATTCAAAGAGTGGCATTAATGGAGACTATATAATCAATAGAATTACTCTTCCTCTTGATTGTAATGGTATGATGTCAATAAATGCGACAAAAGCAATAGAAAGGATATAAAATTATGAATCAAATAGTTTTTAATTTTATTTTATCTTTGATCCCCTTAATTGGATTTATTATTACTACATATATAGTTCCAATTTTTAAAGAAAAGTTTACTGAAGCGCAAATGAAAAATATTGAATATTGGATAATAAAAACTGTACGAGCTGCAGAAGCTTTATATGTTGAAGAACACTCTGGAAAAGTTAAACGAGAATTTGTTATTAATTTTATTAAAAATAAATTTAATAAGGGAGATAAAGAAATTATTACCGATGAACAAATTAGAATACTTCTTGAAGCAGCTTGGGAAGAATATATTAAAAATAAGGAAAAATAATATAAAAAATTATTTTTATATTTATCTCTATTCCTCTTGACACCTAGAAAATTTTTTGGTATAATATAGATATAAGAGGAGGAATGTTAATGAAAAATATATTAGCTTTAGATGCCGCAACAAAGAAAACTGGTTGGGCAATAAAAAAAGAAGATGACAGCATTACGTATGGATTAATTTCTGCCAATAACCAAGATGTAAGAGATAGAATACTAAAAATGAGAGATACAATATCTGCTATTGCCGCGGAAAATGAAATAGATACAATTGTATTAGAAGAAGTAAGACCAGATAATATGAACAGTAGAACTGGTCAGGTTTTGAGGTGGTTACAAGCAGCTATTGTGTTAGATATATTTGAAAATGTTTCAAAAGATATACAAATTGATTTAATTTATCCTTCATCATGGCGGAAGGTGCTTGGTATACAACAGTATGGAGTAAGGCGGGAGGAGTATAAAAGGCGGGATGTAGATTTCGCTAATAAAGAATATAATCTGAATTTAAATTATTCACAAGATGATGAGGCGGATGCACTTTGTATATTAACTGCTTATTTAAAAGATCACAATGTGATAGTGGTTAAAGATGAATCGCCTAAAATAATACATGAAGATTTTGATAAAAGAGAAAGTGCTTTTTAAATAAAAAATTCTTTTACTTGATTTTTTTAAAAAAATATGATATAATATATTTAGAAAGTTAAGAAAGAGGAAAAATATGGCAATTTATTTTAACGAAAATGAATCTAAAACAATAGTGTTAAAAAATAAAAATTATTCAGATACATTAAGTAATAATGTTGCAACAAAAGATGATGTTAATGCGTTACTTGCGGAAATCGAATTCTTAAACAAAGAAATAGCGTCATTAAAAAGAAAAATAAGAAAATCTAAAAAGTGGTAATTACTTGACTTTTTTAAAAAAATATGTTATAATATATATAGAAAGTTAAAGAAGGAATAATTAATGGAATACAGAGCAAGAAAATTCCATATATGGTTAAGTAGTGTAACAAGATATTTGTTACATAAACGGTGTAAAGATAATATACCGTATCATGGATAATAAAATGTTGATAGTGGCGGAATAGGTAGACGCATACATTGGGCGAAAATTAAATGGTCTATGCAAGGTGCAAATCCTTGCCTATCAATATGACGAGTGTCCGGTTGGTCGAGGAGCCGCTCTTGAAAAGCGTGTGGGCGGGAACGCCTCTGGGGTTCAAATCCCTAACTCGTCGTTTGGGTTGATGGAATACCTATTGTCATAATCCATCCGTGTATAGAAGCTGCGTTAAGGGTACAGACACCCAGTCTAACTTGGGGATCACGTTAGAGGGCGTTGTGAATGATATAGCGTCAGAATATAAGATCATTTAGGGTAGTAACCTTCTTGACAAGTAAATAACTAATGCGGAGGTCGCATAGCTGGCTTAGTGCGCGGGATTGCTAATCCCGTGGTCAGGTGTCCTGACCCGCAGGTTCGAATCCTGCCCTCCGCGTTCATAACTTTTTAGTTATAATAAAATTTAATAAGGAAGGTTTCGTGCATGAAAAAGTTTCTTAAAACTTTGATAGTAATTATGGTACTTACTATCGCAACTGCAATACCTTGTTTTGCACAGGAGTTAACACCTGTTAGTCCTGATGTAACAGAAGCTCAATTCCTTAATTCTATTGATGCTCATAACAAGGTAGTAGCAAAACAGTTAGAGGGCTTTGTAGCAACACAGATTAATCCTGTAATCGCTCAGAACCATGTAAATGTAGTAGTTACTCAGTTGAAGAATTACAATAAAGCGGCTGCTGATAATTACATTGATTATAGGAAGAAACGTGTTATAGGCTTCAAGGAGACTGAGAGAATTAAAGCAGAAATTGTAACGAATTATAAGTGGCTTAGCCAGTACAATCCTGCATTTGCTAATTTAATTCCTCAGGCGGAAGCTGATTATAATGCAGCTGTTGCTATAAGAAAAGCAGAAGAAGCTGAAATCATTAAGATTACTAATGATTTTAAGATTTTATTCCCTTATTAATTAGGGTGCGGGAGCTAGACAGTTCCCGTATAGGGCTGTCGCCAAGCGGTAAGGCACGGGGTTTTGATCCCCGCATACGTAGGTTCGAATCCTACCAGCTCTGTTGTGTCCTTTTAACTTTCCGACATGTAGTGAAAATAGGTTAGTCCAGATGACACCTTCTACACTGTAAAATGGATAGGTCTTGGGAGATTGCTGAGCATTGCGTTTCCTCACCCCGTTTTCTCCTTAAAAAACGAAAAAGATGTCTACGAAATGCGGGATATTTTCGATCAGGGTTTTATCCCAGAAAAAAACTTTGAAGTTAGCTAACGTTTTTCCTAAAGGGCAGATAACCAATTAGAGTATGGTTAAGTTTAACTCGCTATTTTAGACAACAATAAAATAGAGAATCCGAAAACTTTAAACGGAGTTGGCAGGCTGTCAGGAAGAAAATGTAGACTGGTGTAGGGCGTTGTTGTTTCCTAGAACTCAACTGGTTTTGAGTGCCAGCTACAAGTTCGCGGGAGTGGCGTAAGGGCAGCCGCACGGGACTTAAAATCCCGGGGTCGAGAGACCGTGTGGGTTCGAATCCCACCTCCCGCATTATGAACGAAAAATAGTAAAATATTTTTCAATAGAACCAATACCTGTATTGGATCTATACTTTTGCGCGGGCTGGGGTGGTAGAAAAGCTAGATATAGCTGAGTAACTACGCTCATAGAGGTCCCACTTATCCACAATAGTGCCAGTTAAAACCAAAAGCAAGTGGAAAACTCCAGAAGAGACTCTTCTGCAAGCGGGGTTGAGCCCGCATACTCTAGGGGATGTTCCGGTTTCGATGGGGGTTTGAAAAACTATTACTTCGCACGGAACGATATGCACGTTACGCAATCACTTAAAATAAACGCAAAAACAAAAATTGTAAAATTCCCTACTCGTACTTCTTACAGGATGGCTTTAAAAGCTGCCTAAGTCAGTAGAGAAACTTCAAGTAAGAGTTTCTATTCACCCGCTGCTTGATTTTATAAATAATGAATAATGTATAAAGTAATTTTCTTTGTTTTTTAAACAAAGTGGTGGACTAAAATCAGTACAATTCCAAAAGTGAGTGAACACTTTAAAACACTATTGCGTAAATAAGGTAATAGCTAGTAAGATCGTCAGACACGGGTTCGACTCCCGTCATCTCCAGCGCCGTCGCCATAGTTTACAAGATTTAAAACGACGTAAAATAACAAAAGTAAATCTTGAGATGCATCAAAAATCACATTATGGTTACGATCCACCGAAGTACTAGGCTTAGCTAACCTAGTAATTTTGTGAAACGTCCTTCAAACTTAAAGGGATTCAAGGGAATGCTTCCCGCCATAATGTTGATCCGGCGCGATAGCCAAGTCTGGTAAGGCAGCGGACTGCAACTCCGCAATCGTAGGTTCGAATCCTACTCGCGTCTTTATAGTTATAAATAAATAAAAGAGAGGTATGAAAATGGCTTATACTGTTACAAAACAAGATTCACAAGAATCTTATGGTTATAAAGAAATTTATGTAGATGATGTATCAGAAATTTCTGAAGTACCTACAAATTTTTTACCGGGAAGTCAGATTACTGTTAGAAAAGGTGGATTAGTTTATTTTTTAACTAATAATCATGAGTGGAAAACAATGGATGATAATTAAGAAGTAATACTTTTATTACTTCTTTGCACCCTTGGTGTTAATGGTAGCATAACGGTCTCCAAAACCGAAGGTAGAAGTTCAAATCTTCTAGGGTGTGTTTCCTTTTTAAAAACACAAAAGTGAAAAATAAAAGGAAGTTTTATTATTTTAGCTGTTAAATAATAAAATCATAGTACGATATAATAATAGAGGTAATCTATTTTGCATAAAAGTTATTTGAATTTTAAAACAGCAATTAAGATTTTTACCTCCTTAATTAAATTCAAATAACTTAAACACATATTAAAGGAGAAAAATGAACGAAGAAATAATTTTTACTAACAAACTTATTTCAAAAGGTACCAAAAGGGAAAAATTTAAAAATGATCAAAAAGCTAAAAACTTAAAAAGAAATGTTCAGGTTTTAAAACTTAAAGAAATGAAAGAGCATGGAGATAAGTTATATGACGAATTCTGTGCAAATGAAGATTATCTAATTTCTGGATATGAAAATAAAAAACTTAAAAGCAAAAAGCTAATCAAGCAGGCACGAAAAGTTATTAACAAAAGAAAAGAAGAAGCAGAAAAAGCTTTAGATGTAGATATTAAAAAATCTGAGTGATAATTTTTTACATAAAAAAATTGGACCAATGAAAAAATCATTGGTCCATTTTTCTATTTTTCATCAATTTACTCATACCTTCTGTGTCAGCCATATCAATTACTTCAAGATTATTCATTTCAGGTTCAACAACAGAATGAATGTAGCCGTCGCCGCCTAATTCTTCATAATTTTCAAATAGTCTATCGAAAGCATCTTTTTCCATTTCTGTCCATGCTTTAAGCGGATTTCGTTCTTCATTTGTATAATATCTATAACTTTGTATTAATCTATCCCTTATTTTATTTAAGTTTTGTTTCTTCACAACTTCTTCAAAATCTTTTATCTGACCAGATAAAAATTCTTGAGCTTTTGAAATTTTATTAATAGACTCTATAATAGAATTTTGTGTTTTTACAATTTCTTTTAAATCAAATTCTAATTTTTTTGTTTTTTCGCCTACTTCAACTAAAGACTTATTTTTATGCTGTATCTTATCATGAAACTCAACTATTGCCATGTAAGTTTTCGTACATAAAGTAAAAAATCCAAATAAAGCGACACTAAAAATAATAACAGTTCCAAAATTAATGCCGCCAAATATTTGAAGAAAATAATCCAAAAATGACATCTCCTTTCTTTATTAATTACCACATTATTATATAACTTTTATATTGTAATAATGTTAAAAAATTGCCCAGTTTGACAAAATTAAAAAAATATGTTATAATATTTATATAAAAATGAAAGAGGTGATAAATATGGCAATATATTGTTTTTCAGATTTACATGGAAGATATGAACTTTGGGATAAAATAAAAAAGTATATTAAAAAAGATGATATTGTATACTGTCTTGGTGATTGTATTGACCGAGGTCCTGGCGGGTATGAAATTCTTAAAGAAGTTTTAGAGCACCCGCAAATTAAATTTCTTTTAGGAAACCACGAAGATTTTCTTATGCGTTTTGTACCAGAATTTATTAAAGGTAATATGTACGATGAACCCTTATGGTGTGATTGGAATGGCGGAGATGTTACTTGGGATCGCATACAAGATGCTCCTGTTGGTGAAGTCCAATGGATAATTCAACAATTAAATAAAGCACCATTACATGATGAATTTAAAATTGGTGAGAAAATGATTTATCTTAGTCATTCTGGTTATAACCCATGGGAGTTAAATCATGAATTTCTTAAAGGGGTAAAAGAAAAAGATATTTATACTTGGGATAGAGTTCATTTAAATTCTGATTGGAATTATGCAAAGCAGATTTATTCTGATATGTTTGATTTTGATAATTCTTATATAATACATGGACATACTCCTGTTCAAAAATGGACAGGATGGAAAGATGATTATATAGCTAACCCAGAATTATATGATCCTAAAGTTAGAACCTATTGCGATGGTCATAAAATTGATATAGATTTATGTTCAGTAGAAAGCGATAAAGCAGTTTTATTTAATCTTGATACTTTTGAGGAGATATACTTTAAATGCGAAAACGAACCAAAAAAATTAGATTGGTAATTAATTTATTGTTAGTATTTTTAATGATATTCTTTTCTGGGTGTGGAAAAGATGTTTCTCAAATTCTTGAAACAGGTGAAAGAAATACTGAGCTAGATGGAAAGATCATTATATTAGATGAACAAGAGCCTAGTGCAGAAGATATGATGTTTAATTTGCCGGGGAGGTGCTTTAGTTTAATTAATTCATATAGACAAATGAATGGATTATCTGAATTAAAATGGTCTCCCGCCTTAGAAAAATGTGCACATACAAGAGCTAGAGAGGCAGCTGCATATTGGTCACATGAAAGACCTAACGGAAAACCTTGGTACACAGTGAATCCAAAAATAATGCGCGGTGAAAATTTAGCTATGGGATACATAACAGCAGAAGATATAGTAAATAATTGGATTAATTCACCAAGTCATAATGAATTACTTCTAGCAGATGATTTCACATATATAGCAATTGCTGAATATGATGGATACTTTGCTTGTGAATTTACTTAAAAATAGGGAAGTTAGATTTTATCTAACTTCCCTATTTTTATTTGACAAATTTTAAAAAATATGTTATAATAAATTATGAAAATAAGAAAGAGGTGAAATTAAATGAATAAAATAATGTTTAGTTATAAGGGTGCTTCTATTATTTATCTAGATTATAAAAGAGTATTGACTTCAGATATAAATTTAACAAATAAAGATGAATGTATCGGTTACTTGAAAAATATACAAGAAATATTAAGAATTTTTCTTGAAAAAAATAAATATCCCACACAAAAGGTAGAAATATCTAAATCTATTTTTAGTATAGGAGAATTAATAAAATTAATAAAAAACAAATATTAAGGAGAATAATTATGCCAGTACATGATGATTTAGGAAATAGAATGAAACAATATGAGAAAGTACCAAAAATCAAACTTATGCGGAGGACCCCGGTTGTAATCCGCATTGATGGCAAGGCTTTTCATACCTTTACCAGAGGATTTATGAAACCTTTTGATCCTATAATGATAGAAGCTATGCAGAAAACTACTTTGGATCTTTGTAAAAATATTCAGGGTTGTGTTTTTGGGTATACTCAGTCAGATGAAATAACTCTTATTTTAATTGATTATCAGACTTTTGAAACAGATGCATGGTTTGACAATGAAGTTCAAAAAATATGTTCTATTTCCGCTTCTATGGCAACTATGTATTTTAATAAATTTTTTAAAGAGATAGCACATGATTTTATGCTTACTAAAACTTTAAAAGAAGATTATGTTCTAGCTTTATTAAAAGCAATAGAAAAAGGTGCTATGTTTGATTCACGTTGTTTTAATATATCAAAAGAAGAAGTATGTAATTTAATTTATTGGCGGCAGCTAGATGCAACTAGAAATAGTATTCAGATGGTCGGGCAAGCAAATTTTTCACATAAGCAGTTGCAAAATAAGACTTGTAACATGATACAAGATATGTTACATGAACAGAAGGGTATAAACTGGAATGACTATCCTGTTGTGTATAAAAGAGGTACTGCGGTTATAAAAAAAGATAATGAGTGGTATATAGATACACAAATGCCCATTCTTAAAGGTGCGGATAGAAAGTATGTAAATGATACAATTTTATATGAGGAGAATTAAAAATGGATAATATTAAAATCAATGTTAATCTTAGTTTTTTAAATATTATATTATTAGTCAATATAATTTTAAAGTTAATAAAAATTATAAATTGGTCTTGGGCGGTTGTGCTTTGGCCTCTATGGACAGAGATTGCAATAATTATAATAATACTTTTGATACTTTGGGTTATAGATAAATACTTTAGATATAAGATATAGATAGGAAATATAGAATATGAGTAAATGGAGAAATATTTGTAGATGTAAAATATGTGGAGATATAATTGAGTCAAAAACAGTACACAATTATGTTGAATGTAGTTGTGGAGCTTGCTTTACAGATGGCGGTACTGATTATTGCCGAAGAGGTTGGGATCCAAAATATGGCGGAGTAGATGATGTTATTGAAAATATTGTATGTAAAGTAGGTGAGAAATATGAAGGAGAAGATGAAATTAGATCACAAGGAAATATTTATACTCGCAGCAAAAGCAATAGTTGAAAGTTATAAGCGAGATTTAGAAATAAATAATTTTTTATATAATTATGGAATAGATATA
>Ga0326514_10002046_pt1 | contig 12913 bp, 12 predicted proteins | sample 3_2548_0518_D_FD_203653 | JGI IMG/M metagenome (GOLD analysis project Ga0326514, IMG submission 203653) | Bovine rumen microbial communities from UC Davis, California, United States - 3_2548_0518 | ecosystem: Host-associated > Mammals > Digestive system > Stomach > Rumen | place: USA...
CGGTATTGCGAGTACCGAAACGGAGCGCCGAGTGTGTTACTCAGCTTGTAGAAAATTTTGACCGATCTTCTACGGGCTTATTATAACATACTCATTTTATAAAAACAAGGAGTGTGTTCTAATGAAACCAAAAAAATTACCAAGTGGAAACTGGCGCGTTCGTGTACTTGAGTATACGGAACCGAACGGGAAACGTCATTATCGATCTTTTACGGATCCTGACAAGTATACCGCTGTGTCGATGGCGAATGAATTTCTGGCGAACCATTCCGGCAAATCGGAAACCTACGAGAACATCACCGTAAAAGAAGCGTGTGAGCGTTATATCAAAGCGAAGGAAGCCGTGCTTTCTCCATCAACCATTTGCGAATATAAGCGGATTGTGAAGCAAGACTTCCAGAAGCTCATGCCGATGCCTTTGCGCAAACTGACACCTGAGCAGGTGCAGATCGCTGTGTCTGAGCTAAGTTTGCGCGTTGCTCCTAAGACGGCGCGGAACCGACACGGCTTTCTCCATGCCGCTGTGTCAATGTACCGACCGGGATTCGTGTTCTCCACGCGCCTGCCACAGAAAAAAGAAGCGGAATGCATCGTGCCGATTACCTCTGAGGTTCAAACTCTGTTGTCGATTGCCGATGAATGGATACGCGTTCCGATTCTGTTGGCATCGCAAGGTAGCCTTCGCCGCTCTGAAATCTGCGCACTAACTCCAGAGGACTTCACGGACTTAGGTGTGCGAGTGAGCAAGGCAGTTGTTATCAACGATGAGGGCAAGCCTGTTGTCAAGCCTCCGAAATCTAAAGCAGGAAACCGCTTCTGCCCATTGCCGCATGAAGTCATTCAAGAGGCTCGTGCTTGGAAACACTTCGGGCTTACTCCGGCATCGCTCTCTGCTCATTTCAGACGGTGCCGGGATAAAGTTGATGTACCTCACTTCTCTTTTCACAAGTTGCGTCACTACTGGGCTTCTGAGCTGCACGCTCAGGGGATCCCCGACAAGTACATCGCCGAGACGGGAGGTTGGGAAACTGTCGAGATGTTGCAGCGCGTGTACCAACACGCTTTGCGCGACCACTCGAACGAGATGACGAGCCGTATTGTATCAATATTTAGCGAGAACTTCTCTAACGTGACACGTTCCGCGACATGCTGAGCAAACAACGGCTTAAAATGGCGGTTTTTGCCGTTTTGCGTCTGGGTTCGAGCCCCGTTATCTCCACCAAATCAGAAACCGCATAGATAAGCCAAACTTAAGGAAACGGCTTGTCTATGCGGTTTTCCTTTATCTTAAAAGTTTATATAATTAAGTTTTTCGTTAATAAAACAACCAGAAAATGAATACTTGGTGACACGCAGGTGACACGCCGAAACGGCGCGTCTTTTCTTTTGCACGGAAAATTTATAAAAATAACAATTAAATAATTATTATAAAGACTTGACATTTACGTAATTGTATGGTATAATTAAGTAAAATAAAGGAAGGGGAAAACCTCCTACAGAAAGGGTCTTGATTATGAAAAAGTACACGGTCACAACGACAGAAAACCTGAGAACGCTCTGCATTGAAAACAATTGGTTCACCTGCGGCGATAATCGCCAGTACGAAAAACTGTTTTACGCGAACGAAAACGGCTGCTCGATTGAGGAGATTGCAACGATCATCTGGCTGTGTTCTGATGACAGCGAATGGAGAAGAACAGATATCCTCGATGAACTCAAAGCCGCAAGGCTTGACTTCTGGGCGATGTGGTTCAGCGGTGTAAAAAACGGAAGGGTATATAAAATCTATGATGGCTTTGGTAACTATCAAAAGACAACCTTCATCAACTTCCTGTTGGACACCTTGTCAGATCCAAGCAAGCAGTTCAGTTACACTGACGTTTCTTCTATCACGGACTGCAGAAACAATATCGTGTGGGAACGCGATAACTAATAAACCAAAATAAGGGTGCCGGGGCTTCTCCCGGCACCGCCTAAAGAAAGGAGAATCGTTATGTTGAATCTTTATCAGTTATACGAACAATTCATGCAACTCGAAAACGCTTACAAAAACGCGGAGACTCGCGAAGAACAGCTCAAGCACTATGAATGTTACAGAGAGTGGTGGAACAGGCTTGAGGAGCTCGGCAGCACTTATGCTTATGTCGTTGGCAGATTCTGCAAATCCAAAAAAGCCGGGAACGACTTCTTGGACGTTGACGGTGACGAGAGTGCCACCCCGGAGGAGCTTGCAACGGTATTCCACGAACTCGGTATCACGCAGTTCACGTTTTCCTCCACATGGTCTGGGGCATTGGTTGAAGCTAATCGCTTCACGAAATGCGGATATCATCTTATCGGAATGACGGAAGTCTATACCAAATACAAGGATTTAGACGGCAATATTGAAAAAGCACCTGCGTTGGTGTTCTCGGAGGACTGAACTATGAAACATGAAGCACTTGAATATTTACTGGAAATGCTTGAGCATAAATACGGAGACCTTAACGATGAGCACGGCTGCTCAATTCGGAATGAGTTCGGCGACTGGGAGTGGCTCTCAGTTGCCGAGATTGTCCGGCTGATTGAACGTGCGGATGAAGAATGCTGATGCTTGAAATATCGATCTTTTTCTGATAGAATGATGTTGAGGTGAATCAAAATGTATAAGATCATAAACGGCAAACGTTACGGTACTGAGACGGGCGTATTCATCGCAAACTGGTCGAACGGGCTTGGCGGCGATGATCCTGAGCGCGTGTTCGAAGCCTTGTATAAGAAGCGTGACGGAACGTACTTCCTATATGGTGTTGGCGGTTCGCTCTCCCGGTTCCCGAAGGAGAACATTCTTCCGCTCTCCTACGAAGAAGCAAGAGCGTGGGCGGAGCGGTACACCGATACGGATACCTATGAGCGTGAATTCTCCGGCGCGGATACCAAGCCCGTCAATATTACTATTCGCGCTCCGAAGAGTGTAGTCAATGATTTCAAACGACTGACCGCTGAAAAGGACATGACTACTGGAGAGCTCCTTGCAGAGCTTATAAAAAACTACAAATGAAAACAGGCACCGAGGTTTTGAACCCCGGTGCCTGTTTGTTTTTATTATTGAGTTATTAGAAAAATCAAACCGCCATTGCACGCAGGAGTGCCTCGGTATCTGTTGAATATATGCTCCGCGTGTACTTAGGCGGCTATTAATTAAACATAGGAATCACCTTTTCCTCTCTGCTTGAAAAATTTATTATAGCGTTTTATTCTTTTGGGCTTTTGACAAATAATTAAGATGCAATTAAATTGCAATTAATTGCAATATCAGCAATTAAAATATTTTACACAATTTTTAAATTATGTAAATTACGAGCACAACTCCCCGAACGTTGCAGGACCCGCGATACCGTCAACATACAGGCCGTTCTTGCTCTGATACTCCTTGACTGCGGAGTTAGTTGCGCTGCCGAAGATTCCGTCAAACCCGCCTGTGTCATATCCCTCGCAGATCAGGAATCCCTGCAGAGTCTTGGTGTAGTTGCCACGCGCACCCTGCGAGATGTTGCGGATAGCACGCTTGGTACAAGGTCCGAAGATTCCGTCAACAACGAGGTTTTCTCCAAACTGTGAGTTAAGTTCCGTCTGGAGTGCCTTTGTGAGCGCGCCGCGCGTCTGAGGACCATAGATGCCGTCAATGTAAATATCTAAGCCATAGCGGCTATTGAGCCACGTCTGCACCTCTCTCACGCCCGAATCGCCGTTTGTAGAGGTGTTGCTGCTGACAGGAACATATACATCTGTATCATCACCGTCTGCATATTTCGGCCGGCAGCAGCCCGAGATGTCGCTTTTGTAGTGCGTCTTGATCTGGAAGTCATCGCATTCGTAGCCGCCGTTGTTTGCTCCGATACTCAGGATCGTGTTATCCATGACCTTGAGACAGAGCTCTACGTGGTCGAACGTCTTGTACCCCTTTGTGTTGAGCGGAGGCACAGATGTAGTGTTTCCGCTCCACGAGAAGATAACCAGATCACCCGGCTTCACTTCGGATGGCTTATGGAGTTGTCCGGCGTTGTAGAAGTTCAACGCCAGTGTGCCACAGTTCGCCGTCTTTCCTCCGGGGATAAGGTCAAGAGCGTTGAGCTTGCTGCCGAACAGATACATCATTCCTGCACAGCAACAGGCTTCTTCGTTGATGTCGGTGTCGAAGCCACCGTACCACTTCATGATGTCGCATTCGTCCGGGTCTTCGTCTTTACCTTCGAGACTACGCGCTGCGCTCATAGCCTGAGCTGCTGTAACTCCCTTGACGGTTGTTTTGCTCTCGGTAGTCTTGGAACCACCTTTGCTCCAACCGTTGTAGCCGCCATCCTTGATGATGGACGGGTAGTCCTTATAGCAGAGGTTCTTGTCGATTGTTCCAACGCCGGGAATGCTGTTGCTTTCGAGCAGATTGGTTTCGCCGCCATACTGCCACATAGACAGATTACTGCCCTTGTAGCCGCAGGAGCGTGCCCAGTGTGCAAACCACATATCATAGCCCTGCGATACTGCTTTAGAGATATAGTTCTCCACTTCCTCGAAGCCCGTGTAAAGCATCGGGAAGAATCCTGCAGCTTTGATTCCTTCGAGGATGATACGGCAGGTGCGGTCAATGTTGGTGAAGTTCCAACCACCATTTCTGGCATGGTATCCGTCTGCATCCTCAATGTCAAGCGCGACAGGGAGCGTTGGCTTTTTGCCTTTGAGGAGTCTGAGAATGTGAGCCAGTTCGCTTTTTGCCTGCGATTCGGTGCAGGCGTAGGAGTAGAAGTATGCTCCCCACGGCAAGCCTGCCGCTTCACATTTTCTGACGTTTTCTTCCCAATAGGTATCGTCCTGTTCGGCGATGTTGTCGCCGAATCCGCAGCGAATCATAGCGAAGTCATACCCCTCGCTTTTGATTTTTTCGAAGCTGATTTTACCGTTGTTGGACGAAACGTCAACGCCTTTTTTATTGACAAGGCTCATATCATCGCACCTCGATTCACGGTCCCTTGCGCGGGCTATCATAGTTCTGGGCACGCAAGCTGTCTGAATAGCCTGCGGTTGTCGGATCATTGACAATGCCGATCAAGGTCAGAATAAAGAATACCACATCTGCAATAGCGAGGAGCGTATTGCCGACATCGCCGAAATCCAGCTTTACGTTGAACAGACTTGCGATCAACTGTGCAAGCAGGAGAATTGCAGGAATAAGTGAAATCCAGAAGTTTTTGTTTTTGATTCGTACGATCCAATTAATTTTCATAAGTAGACCCCTTTCTTTACTCTTGGTCGTGAGCTGCTTCGTTCAGATATTTATCAATCCTGTTGATTGAATCAGTTACTCTGCCGTTGCAACCTTGCTGATGGAGACCGTCAAGGCATCCGCGCACCGCGTATACAAGGAGCGTTTGCTCCTTCTTCATAGCCGCGATGTCCTTGTCTTGCCTCTCATTTCTCTCCGCTTCTTTTTTGTTCTTCTCAATCAACCGCACCATCGCTGTGAATGCTCCGATGATTACGGCGAGGGCACTCAAGACTGCACCTGCTTTAATGATTAAATCCGAGATGTCCATTTTAACTCACCCTTCCAAAACGCTCCGAGCGAATCTCTCGGATGCCGTACTTTCCTCTCTGATTTGTGCCCGAAGGGCATCATCGATGCTCTGGTTCTCGGTTACCATTCGAGTTAATCTACGAATGAGCGATTGTTGAGCATCGATGATGAGGAGGAGCTGTTCTGTTACTTTTTCCATTGCATTAGTCCTCCAAGAGTTCTTCCAGACCGTTCTCGATGAGAATTTCCCTTACCTGCTCCTTGAGCTTGGCAGGGACATCTGAGAACTTTTTCTTACCAAGAATGATCTTGGTTGCCCAGAGCATTGCCATCATATCAGCACCCCCTTTCCCCAGTAAGATTCTTAAAACAAGTTTAATCATCAGCATAGACGATTTCACTCATTTCCAACAGGCAATCTTCTAGAAAACTGATTTTTTCATCCTTCTCAGAATTGAGGTTTTCGAGTTCAATAATCTTGAGTCGCATTTCCTGTAGACCCATAGTGTCTTCTGCAGGAGGTGCAGGTTCGTTGTCAGGCTCCGATGGCGAGGCTCCGTCATCGAGCTCTTTGCGGATCTGTTCATATTCATCCGCTCCGATAGGCTCCATCTGAACGACAGCGTAGTTGTGCCCTTCGCCTGTCGGAGCAGGCTTCATCCCTTCTACAGCATAGATGACAGACGAATCGTAGGAAAGAACGCCGAACGCATTATGCTCTGAGCCAACGAGCACCATGTCGTTCCCTTCCTGATAAACAATAAACAGAGGGTCAGCAAGCGCGTCTATAATCGTTCTGTTCTGTTTGATTTTGTAATACTTCATCTTGAGTCCTTCTCCTAAAGAATAATGAATTGAATAGCTTTTTCATCGACTGCCTTGTGTTTTGCGAATTAAACCTTGACGCATGACCGTCCCATGAATTATAGCTTTGTTCAATATCTTTGAATATTATTAAATTACAATCCAGACGGTTTTTGAGCTTTTTCAGCTTTCTACGTTCTCTGGCAACGCTTTCCGGGGAAATCTTTCTTATGACTTTTCCTGTTGCCGTCATAAAGTGACGCACCTTCAAGAACGTGAAACCGCGTGACAATTTTGCAATGTGCGTTTTCTTTTCGTTTAGAACGAGCCCTTGTTCAACGCACTTGATTTTGATTTGTTCGAGACATTCCTGCAGGTATTCTTTGCTTTCGTGTATAAGCCAACCATCGTCCATGTACCTGACATATCCCTTTATCCGAAGTTGCTCTTTGATAAAATGATCGAGTTTGTCGGCGGCAGCAAGCGCGAGCACTTGCGATATTTGACTGCCGAGTCCGAGACCCTTGTCACCGAACGCGTCAATAAAGTGAAATGTCAGCTTGAGGATCATATCATCTCTGAAGCGTGCGCTTAGGACTGATTTGATTTCCTCATGCGAAATATTGTCAAAAAATTTTGAAAAATCAAATAGTAAAACATATCCCTCTGAGCCGTGCTTTCGGAAGTGGCGTTGCAAATGCGTGCGCACTCGATTTATGGCGAAGTCGTATCCTTTATCTTTGAGGGTCGCACCGTTATCATAAATAAACGAGCGCGAAAGCACAGGCACTATGCAGTAATCGCACAAGCAGCGTTGAACAACGCGTTCCTCGATTCTGACACTTTTAATGTGCCTGTGCTTTCCTCTCTCAAAAATATCAAACTCGTAAAATCCCGGGCTTTTGAATTTTCCTGCTTTCAGTGCGATATAAAGTCGAAATACATTTAACGGGGCGTTAGTCGTGAATTTATGTGTTGACGCTTTCCAATTAACACCCTTCTTGCAATTCTTGTACGATTCCCATAGGTGGTGAAATGAGAACACCTTATCGAAATCAAAACAATCTGAATAATTAATTGCTTCACCGTTTACGGTGATTGTCTTTGCCATTTGTTCGCTGTAAACCTCGTTTATAGCTCTACCGCCTACGGCACGCCGCCGCACGCGAGAGCATCAAGATTTTTATTTATCTCCTATCAGGAGAAAGGTTTCGGCCTCCTTCTGCAGTAACTGATTTCACCCTTTAGGGCTACTCTGACGGACGGTTGCAGAATCCGAAGCAGACTCCGTTCGTGTTGTTGGCGTTGTTACTGTTCGCGTTGCCGTTGTTGTTCACGTTCTCGAAATTAGTAGTATTCGATGCCGTAGCAGAGCGCAACCACCAGTTGTTGGCGGAGCCAGTGCCACGGGTGCTTCATATAGTCCGAAACCTATGTAAATGTATATTAACCTAAATGTTTGTATCGCTTTGAATCAGAATCCATCAGACCTTTAATTAGAGCGAGTTCCTCATTGATCAGTTTCATCCATTCAATTATTCCGTTTTCAGAAACCTCGAACATTTCCTCGGCGACAAGGATTTGTGAAATCAAGTGCTGATATTCTGCATATGCCTTAATCAGGCAATCCCTGCGGATTTGCGCCTCGTGCTGATTACGCGGATAGATACTGTTAGCCTTTTTGACTTGCTCAAATCCGTGAGCGGCGGCATCTGTTAAATGCACTGATAATAGATAAGTGTATCGCTTTGGGAACTTTGCCACTCTGCGCAGGGTTGTTATTTGAATCTGCAGTGCGGTTTCAAGAAACTGCGCGGACGAAGTCCTTCTTTTACTTTTGATTTGCGACATTTTTGACCTTCCTGCATTCCTACCGCCCGCACCGAGGCGGGCGGATTTGATTGATTCTTGATTAAATGCAGAAGCCGAAGCAGACTCCGTACGTGCCGCTGGCGCTGAAACTGATCGCGCCGCCGTTGCCGTACACGCCCTCGAAATTAGTAGTATTCGATGCCGTAGCAGAGCGCAACCACCAGTAGTGGGCGGAGCCAGTGCCATTGGCTGTCTTTTTGATGCGGCTGTTATTATCTGTAAAAATCGGAAACTGCTTTGTTGCTGCGTCTGCATCAACTTCGAGCGAATACGGAGACGCACTCGTATTGAAGCCGACCTCCGCATCTGAAAACAGGAATAGTTTGCACCTCGATGTCAGGATCGTGTGGCTCGTGCCACCCTGCGATGCGAGGACGTCAACCGTCTTGATCAGCTGTTGCCACGGCTTTGATAGGTTGTTGAGCATTGTACCGTTGAGCCATGTTTTCATCGCTGATGAATCGAAACCTCCTGAGTTGGTGTTGCCGCTGTTCATCTGCCTATAGGCGTTGAGCAGGCCTTTCATTCCGAACACAACATTTGCAAAGTCGTTTGTATCGGATATCTTGAAGTGGTTATAACCGAACACTCGGAAGATAATTGAAGTATCGGTAATGGTAGAACCTGCACCCGGCAGCAGCTTGAGTTGAGCTCCGATTTGGAAGAAGTCGGCGGCTCTACCTGCCTCACAGATCGCATAAAGCTGACCCATTGTGTATGCTGATACTTCTGCATCTGCAGGATCCTCTGAATAGAGGTACGTAAACTGCGACAAGTCCTTTGCGTATTCGGGAACAGCAGGCTCCTCGAATACTGCGTAAGTATCCACATCGGATGTGACGTTGGTGGTCGAGTTAGACCAACCTGTCCAGACAGTGTTTTCGCGGTAGAGAGTACCGTCATAATAGACTGAACCACGCGCCGCTACCTGAGAAGTTTGCAGCAGTTGGCTGCCGTTATAGAAGTTGACTGTGTACATTCTGGTGGTGGTCGTATAAACTGCGTTGATCACATTGTCGGTCGTGATGTTTGTCAGTGATTTATCCCATCCTCCGAAGGAATACACATTGTCAACAGACGGTTCTCGCGTTGGCACCGCGATTGGCTTATATGAACGAGTTACAGGGTTCTCCGCATCTTCTCCTTCTTCTACTACCTGCGTATCCAACACGGTGTTGTCGTAGTCCTTGAATGTCAGTGTGAAGGAGTTGAGGAAGTTTTCTGTATCTGTGTGGAGTACCAACTTTGGGAACGCTGTCGTGATAGCGTTATATCTATATTGCGATATTCTGGCAACCGTGCATTCGCCTGAGAGAACTGCGGTTTCTACTTCATAGCCGTCATCATCCCAACCTCCGAGATGTGACAACTCAACAAGCAGCTTTGCGTTCTGGAGAGTCCAGTCGATACCAGTTAAGCGCAGGCGGCTCAGGTTGACAGCATTTGACACAAGCTCAAGCGCATTGACGGACGGACTGTTCTCAACGACAAGCGTTCTCAGGCTGCCTATATTGGCGAGAGACAGCGTCTGAACGTGCGTTAATCCTTTTAATCTCAGTGCAGACAGCTCATTGAGGTATGCCGTTTCAAGCCTGCATCCGTTTGCAAACTCAATACCTGTTACGGCAGAACGCCGCGTGTATATCTGTTTCAGAAGAATGTTGGCAGTGAGCTCCAAGCCCCTTGCAAGACCTGTACATCCTTCTACGTTGAGGTATTCAAGCGACTTGCAGTTTGCGAACGATACTGTTGCCAGATTGACGTTTGTATAGTTTCCTTCACTTGAACCTATTCTCGCATACTTCAACCTCTCAAAAGCGGAGAGGTTACATTCGCCCGGATACAGGCAGGCGATTTCTCCAATGTCCTGCAGGTAATCCGCATTGTATATCTCTATTTCCGTGTCGTTCAAACTGCCGACTTGAGGGAATGAAACTGTAACGGGTACACCTGCATAGGCTCTGACGGGCTGTCCGTTGTTGAGTGTAACATCCTGCTGAGCCGCTACGATATATAGGAACGTGTCTGCGTACGGAGTTACCGTCAATGTGTTGCTCGGCGTAACGCCTGCATAATCGTTCGGGGTATATCCTCTGATGGTGCCATGCTTGGTTTTGCAGAAGCCTGAGCGGAAATACGAAGACATGAACTGCTGATTGAATGTCAGGAAAGCTGCGCGCTGTGGCTGTTTCTTGCCGTTGCACTTTGCGAAGTATGTTGTATCTTTCTCCGGTGCTACAGTGTACGGTGACTCGTATTTCTTGATTGCATCTTCCATGTAGAGCGCAGGGCAGATGATTTCCTGCAGAGCGTTTGACTCTGCGATGATGGCATTTGCATCAAAGCAGCCATCATTTTCGAGATTAATGTACATCTGCTTTAATCTGTCGGGGAACACTTCGCGGTTCAATGTGAACACAACATTATCCTGACCGTTGAAAGCGTATCCGTTTCCGAGCGTATCTGTATCAAGCAGGCCGTATCGACGCGTCATGTCACCTTCGTTGTCATTGCCCATCGCTGTGTCGAAGTCATAACCGAAGCAAAGGTGCCACTTATCTTGAACTGCTGAATAACCCCAGAATGTGTTCTTGGCACGGTTATCCATCATGCAGAAGTGGAGTGTGAATACTTGGTGGAATATCAAAGTATCAACGATGAAGTAATCACCGCATAATGCTTTCCATCTGGCTCTCCTATAATCAGCGTTGTCAATGGCATATCTTATTCCGTCATATGTTACCGCTGATTCAAGGTTGTTTCCTGTGGCCTGCGTCGGATCGCACGATACAACGAATTCAAGTAACGCTTGAAACTTTGCCTTTATTTGATTTTCATCTGCCTGCTTGGAGAGATATCTGAACTCAAAGTTCGTTTCTCCATCCCATGTTTCGTTTGTCAGGTCGGCTGACTTGAAGCGGCATTGAGCGGATGTATTGTTTCTGAACTCTATGCAGGCAATATCATCGGTGTCGTTCTGAGCGAACACCTCGTAGTTCTTTTTACTGTTGTTCAGATTTCCGACAGCGTAGAATATAGTTTCGTTCGGCTGCACCGTGACGGCTCCTGCGCGTACAGGTTCATTTCCTGTGTTGTGATAGAACAGAACCGCCATTTCGCCTTGTACGGTATCTCTGACGCGCGGATCATTGATACGCGCCGGACGCTTGTACGGAATGTGCCTGTTGAACAGCTCGGCAAGGAGCTTGTTATTGATGTGCTCAGACGATGCAGTGTTTACCTTAAAGTTAAAATAACTTACAGGCATTGCGCCGTCTGTCATGGCGTATCCGTCTGCGTGGTTCGTATAAGTGGTTTCGTTCGTCTGTTCATCGACAACAGGAACAACGTTATCATCGTATTCGACACCGTTTTGGAGCGAGAAGTCAAAGTTAAGACCTGCAAGCCAGTAATCGAGTGATGATGTACCCTGTGCTTTCTGCATCACGTTCCTCGCAGTCCACTGGTGGAGCGGACCCATAGCAAGCTGATTATGCGTAAGGTATCCGTACTTTTTAACGTCTTTCGCTGTTGAAAGACCGGGGGCATGGAATGTGATAACGTGTGCTCTGGGGCAGACCTGAGCAACGAGCTCTGGAGAGACCTTCTTCGTGACCGGGTCGTATATCAGCGAAGCGTTATATCGTTTTGAGATTTCGTCTGCATCGGAACCGTCATAAATGAAATTAGAAAATACTTCTTTGTTTTCCAAAGAGGATTCGTATTCTCTGATAAGATATACCCACACATTGCAGTCATCGGATCCTATCGTTATGCCCTGCGGAGTGCTCTGGGTGAAACTGTCGCTTGTATATTGAGCAATTCGAGACTGGTTGCCTTTTTCATACATTCTTATCAGTTTGTCCTGCGTGTCGCTTTCGATGTTTACATCAATTTCGAGACGCTCTGCTTTCTCGTATGTACCGACTTTCATGGTGGTAAGGTCGGAGCTGAAGGTGACATCGTTTGCTCTGACAAGGATTCCGACTCCGTCATTCATGCAGGAAATAGCAGTTGCATTCATGTTGGAACAGTTGTCGACCTTGTAAACCATTTTGAACTCTTTGCCGGATCTTCTGAAATCTGTTGCGAACATTTCAAAAGGAATGACAGCACGGTCGCCTTTCATAACCACAAAAGCACGGTTGCCGTTCGCATCGTTTTGAAGACCGCCGTTCACAGTATCAAAATTCTGGGAGAGCTGAATACTCATCGCAGTACCACAGTTGATGAACTGGGTGTTTGATGTCATTGATGACGGGTCAAATTTCAGCTCCAATCCATCCTCTACTTCCGCTACAGGAATATTCAGCGAGGTTACGGTCAGCTCTCTGATCCAAGCGACTACACCTCCGACAACGATTTCCAATCTCAACGCGCCTGCTCTTGTGGGTCTGTATGACCATTCGCGCTCGGACTGATCGACTCCCGTTTTGGTGTCATAGAGAACGTTGTTGACGATGTATTCTACATCTGTGGGATTGTTAACGGTATCGACAACTCTGTGCGGAATAGTGATATTCGTGAACTGCTCAATTTGAGTCGCAACGAAGTTACTTGCAACAACAACGCTCGGAGAGCCTCCATCCTCTATCTGAGCTACAGCCGCGATGAGGTGATCTGAGGAAATCGTGGAGCCGTCAACAACTGACGTGCAGTACGCTTCGATGATATGCTCACCGTGCT
>Ga0326514_10002047_pt1 | contig 12909 bp, 23 predicted proteins | sample 3_2548_0518_D_FD_203653 | JGI IMG/M metagenome (GOLD analysis project Ga0326514, IMG submission 203653) | Bovine rumen microbial communities from UC Davis, California, United States - 3_2548_0518 | ecosystem: Host-associated > Mammals > Digestive system > Stomach > Rumen | place: USA...
GCATTGTCAGTTGAATACTGCACGATGGCCAGAGGGATGAACATCAGAGCCTGAGCAAAGATGATAGGCATCACGTTGGCTGCGAACAGCTTCAATGGAATATACTGACGAGCTCCACCATACTGGGTGTTACCTACAAGACGCTTGGCATATTGCACAGGCACCTTGCGTGTACCCTGGGTAAGCAGTATTGCCGCACATACCACAAAGTAAAGAATAAGTATCTCAGCAATGAACATCACCAATCCACCACCTGAGATGGCAGTGAAGCGGCTGCTCACTTCCTGGAAGAAAGCCTGAGGCAGACGGGCTATGATACCTATCATAATGATGATGGAGATACCATTTCCGATGCCTTTGTCGGTGATACGCTCACCCAACCAGAGGATGAACATACTTCCGGCAGCAAGGATGATTGTTGCCGATATCATGAACACTGTCCAACTCACACCTGTGGCGAGAGCCTGAGAGGCCTGCATCTTCAGGTTAATCAAGTAAGACGGAGCCTGGAAGAGCAGAATTGCCACTGTCAGTATTCGTGTGTACCAGCTGATCTTCTTCCTGCCGCTCTCACCCTCACGCTGCATCTTCTGGAAGTAAGGCACAGCGACGGCGAGGAGCTGCATCACGATTGAAGCCGAGATATATGGCATGATTCCTAATGCGAAGATTGACGCATTGGAGAATGCACCACCGGAGAACATGTCCAGCAGGGACATCAAACCGCCTGCTGTCTGCGACTGGAGTTTTTCCAACATGCCCGGATTGATACCAGGAAGTACCACAAACGAGCCGAAACGGTATATGGCCGTGAACAGAAGGGTGATGAGGATTCGCTGACGCAAGTCCTCAATCTTCCAACAGTTCTTCAGTGTCTCTATAAACTTTTTCATTTACTTAGATTCTTGTAGCAGTTCCGCCGGCTGCAGTGATAGCTTCCTCTGCTGCCTTAGAGAATGCGTTAGCTTGAACTTCCAATTTAGCCTTCAACTCTCCATTTGCGAGAATCTTCACAAGTTCCTTACCATTGGTGAGACCAGCTTCCTTGAGCTCAGCCACACCAATCTTGGTATATCCCTTTGATTCTGCAAGGCTCTGAAGAGTAGAGAGGTTTACAGCAAAGTATTCCTTGTGGTTTATGTTCTTAAATCCAGACTTCGGAACACGGCGCTGAAGTGGCATCTGACCACCCTCAAAACCTATCTTCTTCTTGTATCCAGAGCGTGATTTAGCACCTTTGTGTCCGCGGGTTGATGTTCCACCAAGTCCCGAGCCCGGACCACGTCCTATACGTCGGCGTGAGTGTGTAGAACCTTTTGCTGGTTTCAAATTATTTAATTTCATAGTGCTTCTTTTTTAAAGATTCTTATTCAACTACATTTACCAGATGATGAACCTTGCGGATCATACCACGGGTGCTTGGAGTATCCTCAACTTCAACAACCTGAGAAATCTTATGAAGTCCCAGAGCCAAAAGGGTACGCTTCTGGTCAATAGGTGCACCGATGCGGCTCTTTATTTGCTTTACCTTAATTGTTGCCATTGTATTGTTTCTCCTCTAATTATCCGTTAAACACTTTGTCCATGCTCACGCCGCGCTCACCAGCCACGGTATAGGCATCGCGCATCATGCTGAGAGCCTTGATGGTTGCCTTAACGAGGTTGTGAGGGTTAGATGAGCCTTTAGACTTTGCTATCACGTCAACGACGCCGACGCTCTCAAGAACGGCACGCATAGCACCACCGGCTTTCAGACCGGTACCGGCAGCTGCCGGCTTGAGGAGTACCTGTGCACCACCGAAGCGAGTCTCCACCTCATGGGGCACCGTACCTTTGAGAATAGGCACTTTTACGAGGTTCTTCTTTGCCGAATCGGTACCTTTCTGTATGGCAGCGGTAACTTCACCTGCCTTACCCAGTCCCCATCCGATAACGCCTTTACCGTCACCTACAACGACGATAGCAGCGAATGTGAAGGTGCGACCACCCTTTGTTACCTTGGTAACACGGTTAATAGCGACCAAACGGTCCTTTAACTCTACGTCACTGTTTACTCTTACTTTATTCATTGCCATAATCGTTTAGAAATTAAGACCTCCCTCACGGGCAGCATCGGCAAGAGCCTTCACGCGGCCGTGATACAGGTAACCGTTACGGTCAAATACTACACTTTCAACACCGGCAGCCTTTGCTTTCTCAGCCAAGAGAGCACCCACTTTCTGAGCCTGCTCTATCTTTGCCATTTTCTCCAAACCCAGAGAAGATGCCGAAGCCAAGGTCATACCTGTCAAATCATTGATAACTTGTGCATAAATCTGCTTGTTACTGCGGAACACGCTCAGACGGGGACGCTCTGCAGTACCGTTCACGCTCTTGCGGATGCGGAACTTTATCTTTAGCCTTCTTTGTTCTTTCTTTGTTGTCATAATACTACATTATTAAAGTTACTTAGCAGCAGCTGTCTTACCAGACTTTCTGCGGATAACCTCGCCCTTGAACAAGATACCCTTGCCCTTGTAAGGTTCTGGCTTACGGAAAGAACGGATCTTAGCACAAATGAGACCAAGCAACTGCTTGTCGCATGACTCGAGAATGATGATTGGGTTCTGGTTTCTCTCACTCTTTGTCTCCACCTTCACCTCAGCAGGAAGCTGAAGGAATATGGGGTGAGTGAAGCCCAGTGAGAACTCAACAAGGTTACCTTGGTTAGACACGCGGTAACCAACGCCAACAAGCTCCAGTGTCTTGGTGTAGCCCTGGCTTACACCAACAACCATATTGTTCACCAATGAGCGATACAGACCATGGAAAGCCTGCTTCTGCTTATAGTTAACGGGGCTGTTCTCGTCAACCTCGAAGGTTATCTGAGAATCCTCAATATTCATCTTTACAGAAGGGTCTACATACTGCGAGAGCTCGCCTTTAGGACCTTTCACGGTAACTACGTTATCCTTGTGTGTTACTGTAACACCTGCAGGAATATTAATTGGCAATTTTCCTATTCTTGACATGATAAATCCTCCAATTAATAAACATAGCAAAGAACCTCACCACCTATCTTCAGGTCGGCTGCTTCCTTGTTTGTCATTACACCTTTAGACGTAGATATTATTGCGATACCCAGCCCGTTGATAACTCTCGGCATGTCTTTGTAACCAGTGTACTGGCGGAGACCTGGTGTAGACACTCGCTTCAATTTCTTGATAGCGTTTTGCTTTGTTACAGGATCGTACTTCAAAGCTACTTTGATAGTACCCTGCGGACCATCCTCAATGAACTTGTAGTTCAGGATATAGCCCTTCTCGAAGAGGATCTTAGTGATTTCCTTCTTCAAGTTAGACGCAGGAACCTCAACGACACGGTGATGTGCCATGATTGCGTTTCTGAGTCTTGTCAGATAATCTGCTATTGGATCTGTCATATTAAATAAGTTTTAATTAATCGGGACTCCCCCGACAATATTAAATAATGTGTATATCTTACCAGCTTGCTTTCTTCACACCAGGAATAAGTCCTGCCGAAGCCATCTCGCGGAATTGTATACGAGAGAGGCCAAACTGACGCATGTAGCCCTTTGGACGTCCTGTTATCTTGCAACGGTTGTGCAGACGTATGGGGTTAGCGTTCTTAGGTATAGCCTGAAGCTTGCGGGCTGCCTCGTATGCCTCAGCCACGTCGCCAGAAGTAGCTATGATCTTCTTCAGTGCGGCACGCTTCTCAGCATATCGTGCAACGAGCTTTGCGCGTTTCACCTCGCGGGCTTTCATTGATTCTTTTGCCATGACTCTTTTTATTTAGCGTTCTTGAAAGGAAGACCGAAAGCTTTCAGCAGAGCGAAACCTTCCTCGTCAGTCTTGGCTGACGTAACAAAGGTGATGTTCATACCTTGGATACGGTCTATTGTGTCGATGTTGATCTCAGGGAAGATAATCTGTTCCTGAATACCCAGAGTGTAGTTGCCACGTCCGTCGAACTTTGTCTCTATACCCTTGAAGTCGCGGATACGGGGCAGTGCTATGCGCACGAGTTTCTCAAGGAACTCATACATACGCTCGCGGCGCAGTGTCACCATCACGCCGATGGGCATCTTCTTACGGAGCTTGAAGTTTGCGATGTCTTTCTTTGAATATGTCGCAACGGCTTTCTGTCCGGTAATTGCCGTAATCTCGTTGATAGCCACATCGATGATTTTCTTGTCCTGAGTGGCATCACCCAAACCTTGGTTCACCACGATTTTCTTCAGGACAGGAATCTCCATGGCAGACGAGTAGTTGAATTCTTTCTGCAATGCAGGAACAATCTGCTCCTTGTATACTTGCTTTAACTGTGCTGTATTCATTACTTGATCTCCTCCCCAGATTTTTTAGCAATACGAATCACATTCTTTCCTTCGTGCTTGATGGCCACGCGGGTAGCCTTGCCGCTCTTGGGATCGATGAGACTCAGATTTGAGACATGAATAGGAGCCTCTTGCTTCACGATACCTCCTTGTGGGTTCTTAGCAGAGGGTTTTGTGCTCTTGGAAACGATGTTTACACCTTCCACGATGGCACGTTCTTTCTCAACGAGCATCTTGAGCACCTTTCCGGTCTTGCCCTTGTCCTTACCGGCAAGAACAATCACCTGGTCGTCTTTCCTTATGTGTAACTTACCCATTACTTTTTCGTTTTTAATTATTAAAGAACCTCAGGTGCCAAAGAAACAACCTTCATGTTTACTGCACGGAGCTCACGAGCCACGGGACCGAAGATACGGCTGCCGCGAAGCTCACCGGCGTTGTTGAGCAACACACATGCGTTGTCGTCGAAACGGATGTATGAACCATCGGCACGACGGATTTCCTTCTTTGTGCGTACAATCAAAGCCTTTGATACTGCACCTTTTTTCAAATCACTCGATGGGATGACGTTCTTCACTGCTACAACGATAACGTCACCTACACTTGCGTAACGGCGGCGGGTACCACCCAGCACGCGGATGCACAATGCTTCGCGGGCACCGCTGTTATCGCATACAGTAAGTCTTGATTCTGCTTGTATCATAATTACTTAGCTTTTTCTACAATGTTTACTAATCTCCATCTCTTGGTCTTTGACAAGGGACGGGTCTCCATAATGAGCACAGTATCACCTACATTTGCCTCATTCTTCTCGTCATGGGCGTGATACTTCTTCGTCTTCTGGACAAATTTACCATAAATAGGGTGCTTCTCCTTGAACTTTGCAGCAATAACAATGGTTTTATCCATTTTGTTACTGATAACCACACCCTGTCTTGTCTTTCTTAAATTTCTTGTTTCCATCTGGACCATTGTTATTTGTTAAGTTCTCTCTGGCGGAGTTCTGTTTTCATACGGGCGATGTCACGACGGGCTGCCTTAATCTGAGATGGATTCTCGAGTGGAGCTACAGAGTGGTTAAGTTTCATCTGCTGGAGGGCAGCCTCTGCGTTTTCCAGTTTCTCGCGGAGCTCTTGGTCGGCGAGAGTCTTTACTTCAGTCATCTTCATAGTTTAAGCATTTTTATCGTAATCACGTCTAACAACAAACTTTGTCTTTACAGGCAGCTTCTGAGCACCAAGGCGGAGAGCCTCCTTGGCAATGTCAAAAGGCACACCTTCTACTTCAAAGAGAATTCTTCCCGGTGTAACAGGTGCCACCCATCCTGCGGGATCACCCTTACCTTTACCCATACGCACGTCAGCAGGCTTGCGGGTAATGGGTTTGTCGGGGAAGATACGTATCCAGACTTGGCCTTCGCGGTTCATATAGCGGTTGATGGCCACACGAGCTGCTTCTATCTGTCGGCTGTCAATCCATTTTGCGTCAAGTGTCTTGATGCCAAATGAACCGAAAGCCAACTGTGTACCTCTATGGGCGTTGCCTTTGTTGCCGCGTCCGTCTTGAGGTCTTCTATATTTTACTCTTTTTGGCTGTAACATGATAGTTTCTTCATTTAACGGTTATTGTTTCTCTTGCGATTGCCGCGACCGGAACGGGCACCGTTCATGCGACCGTTGCCTTTCTCCTGGGTGAAATTAGGTGCGAGGTCCACCTTGTTGTAGATTTCACCACGGCAAATCCAAACCTTAATACCAAGAATACCAACCTTTGTGAGGGCCTCGGTCTGGCAGTAGTCTATGTCGGCACGGAAGGTGTGCAGCGGTGTGCGTCCTTCCTTGAACATTTCCTTTCTTGCCATCTCGGCGCCATTCAGACGACCGGTAATCTGGATCTTCACACCCTCAGCTCCTGCACGCATGGTGTTGGCGATAGCCATCTTGATAGCGCGGCGATATGCAATCTTACCTTCTACCTGGCGAGCGATGTTATTGCCTACGATAGTTGCGTCGAGCTCGGGTTTCTTCACTTCGAAGATGTTTATCTGAATCTCTTTCTTGTAGAGCTTCTTCAATTCTTCCTTCAGCTTGTCAACATCCTGTCCACCTTTACCAATGACAATACCCGGACGGGCTGTGCAGATGGTAATGGTCACGAGTTTCAGTGTGCGCTCTATGACGATGCGTGACACGCTGGCTTTTGCCAGACGCTCGTTGAGGTACTTGCGGATTTTCCTGTCTTCAACAAGGTTGTCTCCGAAGTCCTTGCCACCGAACCAATTTGAGTCCCAACCGCGTACAATGCCCAGACGGTTGCTTATTGGATTAACTTTCTGTCCCATTCTGCTTATTATTTATCATTGTTATCGTCAACAGGCTTCGAGTCTACGAAGAGAGTGACATGGTTAGAACGTTTGCGGATTCTGTAGCCACGGCCCTGTGGTGCAGGACGCATGCGCTTCATTGTAACGCCTTCGTTGACGAAGACCTTAGAGATGTAGAGTTCACCGTCCTCTGCCTTGCGGTCGTTCTTCACTTCCCAGTTGGCAATGGCAGAACGCAGCAGTTTCTCTACGTCTACTGCAGCTGCCTTCTTTGAGAAGCGGAGCACGCCAAGAGCACGGTTTACTTCCATGCCGCGTATCATGTCTACCACATAGCGCATCTTACGCGGAGAGGAAGGGCAGTTGTTGAGCTTAGCAAAATATAAGCTCTTGAGGGCTTGCTTTCTTTCTTCAGCCTTGATATGTTTTCTTGCTCCCATAATTAATTCTTAATTCGTAATGCTTAATTATTCCCTGGGATTTACTTCTTGTTTCCGGCATGGCCACCGAAACGGCGTGTGGGACTGAACTCTCCGAGCTTGTGTCCAACCATGTTCTCGGTAATGTAAACAGGGATGAATTTGTTTCCGTTATGAACTGCTACAGTGTGTCCCACGAAATCGGGGGAAATCATTGAAGCTCTGGCCCATGTCTTCACAACAGTCTTCTTGCCACTCTCATTCATGGCGAGGATTTTCTTCTCCAGCGACACGTTGATATACGGACCTTTTTTTAATGAACGACTCATAATTCTACTCTAAATTACTTGTTTACTTCTTGTTAGCTCTTTCAATAATATACTTGTTTGAAAGCTTCTTAGGTGCGCGTGTCTTGAGACCCTTAGCATACAAGCCCTTGCGTGAACGTGGGTGTCCACCAGACTGACGGCCTTCACCACCACCCATCGGGTGATCGTGCGGGTTCATAACAACACCACGGTTGTGAGGACGACGACCCAGCCAGCGTGAGCGACCGGCCTTACCCGACTGCTCCAGAGCATGGTCTGAGTTACCTACACTACCTACAGTAGCTTTACAAGCCGAGAGGATCTGACGTGTTTCGCCAGAAGGAAGCTTGACAACGCAATAGTTGCCTTCGCGAGAAGTAAGCTGAGCAAAGTTACCAGCCGAACGAACGAGCAGGGCACCCTGACCGGGACGCAACTCAATGTTGTGAATCACCGTACCCACAGGGATGTTTGCCAGAGGAAGAGCATTGCCAACCTCGGGAGCAGCCTCTGCGCCCGACATCAGCGTTGCACCCACCTGCAGTCCATTGGGAGCAATAATGTAACGTTTCTCACCATCAGCATAGAAGAGCAATGCTATACGAGCCGAGCGGTTCGGATCATACTCTATTGTCTTCACTACAGCTGGAACACCATCTTTCTCTCGTTTGAAGTCAATCAAGCGATACTTTCTCTTGTGACCGCCGCCCTTGTAGCGAACTGTCATCTTACCGGTGTTGTTTCTACCACCGGTGGAACGCTTACCGTAAACGAGAGACTTCTCTGGCACGGATGCAGTAATCTCCTCGAACGTGCCAATAACCTTGTGTCTTTGACCGGGAGTAACCGGTTTTAATTTACGTACTGCCATTTCTTATTATTAAATATTGCTGTAAAAATCAATTGTATCACCCTCCTTGAGAGTAACTATAGCCTTCTTGAACGCATTCTTCTGACCTTTCACAAGACCAGCGCGGGTGTAGCGGCTTGAACGCTTGCCGGCATAACGAAGAGTATTGACGTTGATCACGGTAACATTGTATGTTGCCTCAACCTCACTCTTTATCTCCAGCTTGTTTGCCTCAGGCTTTACTATGAAGCCGTACTTCGGAGTAGCCTTCTTGGTACGCTCCTCACCCTTCTTCGACTTAACACGGTATGTTCTGTCGACAGAAGACTTTTCTGTTATATTGGTCATCTTCTCTGTGACCAACGGTTTGATGATAAATGCCATATCTTAAGTCCTCCTGATTTTTACTTGTTTAAGACTTTGTCGATTGCCTCCAGAGACTTCTCTGTAATCACCAGCACGTCAGCATTGAGCACCTTGTAGGCATTAACCGACGATGCAAGCATCACCTCTGACTTCTGAAGGTTGCGAGCCGACAAATACACATTCTTGTTGACATCCGGAAGAAGCATGAGCACCTTCTTGCCCTCAACATTGAGGTTCTTGGTCAGTGCCACGAACTCCTTGGTCTTGGGTGCGTCGAAAGTGAAGTCTTCCAGCACAATCAGTGCATTGTCCTTAACCTTGTAAGACAGTGCCGACTTGCGTGCGAGCACCTTAACCTTTTTGTTGAGCTTCGTGCGATAGTCGCGGGGACGCGGACCGAACACGCGGCCACCACCCTTGAGCAGAGGTGAGTTGATATCACCGTGACGAGCACCGCCGCCGCCCTTCTGACGACCAAGCTTACGGGTACTTCCTGCATGCTCACTTCTTTCCTTTGCCTTGGCAGTGCCCTGACGCTGATTGCCCAGATACTGCTTCACGTCCAGATACAGAACGTGGTCGTTAGGCTCTATTCCGAAGATCGATTCGTTCAACGTAACCTTTCTTCCGGTCTCCTGACCTTTGATATCCAATACGTTAATGTCCATCACTTGTTAATTATTACAGTTGAACCATTGCATCCAGCTACAGAACCCTTCACGAGAATGAGATTGTGCTCTGGAATAACCTTTAACACTCTGAGATTCTGAGTAGTAACCCTGTCACCACCCATCTGTCCTGCCATGCGCATTCCCTTGAACACCTTTGCGGGATATGAACATGCACCAATAGATCCCGGCTTGCGGGCACGGTCGTCCTGACCATGGGTAGCCTGACCTACACCACCGAATCCATGACGCTTCACAACGCCCTGGAAACCCTTACCCTTGGAGGTGCCTACAACGTCAACAAACTCTGCGTCGTTGAACAGCTCCACGGTGATGGTGTCTCCGAGGTTGTACTCCTCATCAAACTTGAACTCGGCCAAGTGCTTCTTGGGCGTTGTGCCGGCTTTCTTGAAGACTCCCTGCATAGGCTTGGTTGTTCTCTTTTCCTTTGCCTCGCCGAAACCTAACTGAACAGCCTTGTAACCATCTTTCTCTACGGTCTTCACCTGGGTTACAACACAAGGACCAGCTTCGATAACAGTGCACGGCACATTCTTGCCGTCGGCACTGAAAACGGATGTCATTCCGATTTTCTTTCCTAATAATCCTGGCATTTCAATTAAACTTTAAAATAATAATATGTATATAATTTGTTCCTTTTTAAGTGAAAGCGCCTTGGCATCAAGCCCACAAAACCACTTAAAAAGAGAACCAAACTACTTCCTCATTGAAGGCTAAGTCACTCTTTCTCAATGTATTGTTAGCTCAAAAGCCAGCGCAATACGCACTTTAGCGGCTGCAAAGGTACATATATTATATAATGTATACAACACCAGCAACCTCCAAAACTCCCAATTTTAAGTTTTTTTATATTTTTATAACAATAAGCACCACCCATTTCTTCACAGTCTCCTCTTTTTCACGAAAGGCAGAACCTGCCATCCTCATGCCTGCCACCAATGACTACACCTCAGAAAGGCACCCGCACCACCACTGTCAACGCCTACCTCTTCTGCCGGCAGCAACAATTTTCAGATTATTTCAGCACATAATCCAGCCAAAATTCATATCTTTGCGTTCAGATTAGTCATAGCTTGAGAACTGTGACAAAGCCTTGAAATAGTACATGACGAACATACTACCACAAATCGTGACACAAGAATATCATGGCAACAAAAAGAATTTCTATCGCTTTACTGAGCATTTTCCTTACGCTGACCGCATTTGCAGCCAGCAAGGATTTGGAAAAGGACATAACAATGGTGTCCTATGAACAAGGATGGTTAGATTACAATGGCACATTGGCATTGAAGAATAATACAAGCAAGGAAATCAAGAATGTTGTATTCCTGATAACCTACCTTGACATGTCTGGCAAGGAACTCGACTATGAAGAGTTTTCCAAAAGCGTAAGCATTGCGCCAGGGATGACAAAGAAACTCGATATTCCAGCATATGAACATAACAGGCATTATCACTATTACAAATCTGAGAACAGTATAACAGGCACTCCTGCTTTCAAGATAAAGTTCAAGCTCAAAGATTATAGTGTAGAGGAAGAATCCGAAGATTCCATAGATGGAGTCTCATATGGCAAATATGATTATGAAAGCTCAACCGACTACGATGGCATAACCTTTACAATAGCCTTTATCCTCTTATTCGTCATTGGCATAACTGTGGGTCTATATGTATTGGTAGCAGTTATGGCTCAGAATCGCAACCGAAGTGTCGTGGTATGGCTACTTTTGAGTTTTATTGCCACACCTTTGTTGATGATTTTCATTCTTCTGGTAATCGGCAATAATAACAACTATAACGGAAATCATTATGACAGGAAATAGCATGAAAAGATAGGAACTATGATTATTGCTATAATTGAAAGAATTGTTTGATTATTATTAAATACTATTTACATGGGTGCCCGTAAGGATTCCATCAAGCAATGCCTGATTGGTAAGCAATGCGAGGATGATGAGCAAGGAAGTGGCAACGACACTGGAGGGTCGCTTCCTCATTTATGATGCGTACCCATATTCATTCAAATAGTATCTGACAGCGCAACAGGTGGAGCCAAGGGAGCAGTGGGAATATGACACGATTCAGCGAAGTGAAGCTTCATCTGAATGAGTATTTCTATTACGGTGCTCTGCCAGAGATTATTTCTTTCAAAGGATGTCTTTCGCTTATTATTCCGCGGTTTTCGTGGTTCCCCACCCTCAGTTTTTAACTGTGGGCTCAGTATTGTGCCCAAAATACTCCAGTATTGAGCCCAAAATACTCGAGTAGTGTGCGGAGAATACTCCAGTATTTTACGAAAAATACTGGGGGAGGTATGGAAACCTTAAAAGGAAAGGAAGACAAAGGAAGGGTGAAAGAAGTTTTAAGAAAGATGAAAATGGAGATAAAGGAAGGATGGAAAGGGAAGAATAAAGGAAGGACGGAAGGGGATGTCGTGGCAGCAAGAACAAAAAAGACGACTCCCCGTGGTGGAGAGTCGTCTTGAAGAAACTTTAACTTGCGTTATTGTCCTGTAGGGAATGGTTCCCTTGTGGACATAGAACCTAAAATATCAGGTCATTTCACTTTGGTAACCTCTGTCGGGTCTTCGCCGGCAGCGTTGTAGAGACCGTGGTTCATGAAGGCTACGCCATCGTAGAAGCGTGCGTTCTCGGCACCACCAGTCTGGTCGGTGATGATGATGTTTGCGGGAGCCTCACCTGTTACGGTGCATGTCCACTTGTAGATGAACTTACCGTCGGCAGTCGTTCCCTGCAGTTCCATCAAGTCGCCGGGCCATGCAGCTGCTGTGGTGTAGGCTTCGCCGCCACCGAGGTCGCCCCATACCCATACATAGTATTCACCTTCTGCATCGGCTGCGAAGAATGCCGACACCTCTGTCTCGCTGTCGAGATAGGGCTCGAAGGCTTTCTTGCCACCGCCTGAGGGTTTGCCTACCTGTGTTATTTCTTCGGGATCGGCACCAGCGTCGCTATACATACCGTGGTTCATGAATGCTGCACCGTCGTAGTAGCGTGCCACTTCCTCACCGCCTGTCTGGTTGGTGATGATGATGTTAGCCGGAATCTGGTCGGTCACGGTGCATGTCCACTTGTAGATGTAGTTGCCGTCGGCATCCTGTCCCTGGAGTTCCAACATGTCACCGGGCCATGCAGCTGCTGTGGTGTAGGCTTCGCCGCCACCGAGGTCGCCCCATACCCAGATGCAGTAGTCGCCTTCAGCCTGAGCCTTGAAGAATACCGATACCTCTGTCTCGCTGTCGAGATAGGGAACATAGGAGTCGTCGCCCTCATCATCGCCTTCTTCACCGCCTTGGTTAGGACCTAAACCGTAGTATGATGCCCATCGCGATGCGAAGATGTTGGTGCGTGTGCCAGTCTTTGGGTTGTCGGTGTGTATGGCTTCGTTGCCTGCGATGTCATACTCGCGTCCGTCGCGCACTGATACGAACCAGAAGCCGTCGGCGAGCGATGTGCCGGGTTCAAAGGTAGCTGGGTCGAGATATACTCCCCATTTGAGGTTTGTTTTCTCAGCCTTGGTGAGAGCCCATTGCGGGTTGCCCACGGCAGCCTCTTCGCCACCGTTGAATGCACCCACGATGTATATTTCATCGCT
>Ga0326514_10002052_pt1 | contig 12900 bp, 10 predicted proteins | sample 3_2548_0518_D_FD_203653 | JGI IMG/M metagenome (GOLD analysis project Ga0326514, IMG submission 203653) | Bovine rumen microbial communities from UC Davis, California, United States - 3_2548_0518 | ecosystem: Host-associated > Mammals > Digestive system > Stomach > Rumen | place: USA...
TGCTGGCTGTTGGGCTAATGCTCTCCTGTATCCGAAAAACCTGACGAATAGTTGCCAATTGCAAATTTTTTTTAAAATAAATCCCTTTATAGAGCGATTATACAAAGAGGCTCAGGAGAAAACAATCTATTTGTCAGAATGTCCTGAATATCAAGATCCGGAAGTTAAAGATTATTTCGAGAATATTTATTCTGACAAGGGGAAAACCCTTGCTCAAAAATTCTACACCCTATTAAATAATCGGGCTTTATATGATACGGATCAAATTTCAGGATTTGTATTGCCATTTCATTGTTATTCTGAACCAAATGGTGATGTTGTTTTTACTAAAAATAGGAGAACTATCAATGATTATGACGCAGATGGAAAAAAATTCATTTTTCTGCTCGTTTTTACCCCTTGGTCGGTGTTTCTTTTATGAAATGGAAAAAATGTTGAATGGATAGCGTGTTTCTTTAGAATTTATTTTTATCTTTGCAACGAGATGGAGAAGACGCAAGAACTAACAATCAATGTCATAACGCGATGGGATGCCGACGCCGCTAGAATGCTCTATGAGCATTTCTATGGGGCGCTGGTGAGTTATGGCATGCGCATTCTCCAAGACAGGGAATTGGCCGAGGATGCTGTACAGGATACGATGGCTGCACTTTGGGAAAAGAAAATTATTCTTCCTAATAATGCTGCACTAAAGGCGTATCTGTATAATTCAGTACGTAACAAATGTATAAATCTGATTCGCCAACAAAAAATTAAAAGAGTGGCTCTACATACTATAAGTGAATATGAGGAGTATAAACTTACAGAGAATCATGAAGAGCAAGTTTTCTCGGAAGAGGTGTATCGTCAGTTATTCTTAATGATCGACCAGATGCCACCCAGACAGCGTGAGGTGTTTCTCATGGTTATGGAAGGGAAAAAGAACAGGGAGATTGCTCAGGCACTTGATATGGCAAGCGAGACTGTACGAACCAACAAGAAAAGGGCAATGGCTTTTCTTAAAAAGAATTTAGACAATGAGACACTAGCATTGCTATTTGTACTTTTAGAAGTTTACTGATTTCTTCTTTTTCTTGTAACCGTTTTTACTTTTTTTGTGTCATAGAGAAAAAACTCTATGACAAATAATATTAATACACTAATAAGGAAATACTTATCAGGCGATATTTCAGATGATGAATATCAGTTATTATCCGAAACATTAGCTAATGATAAGAATACTGCCAAGCATCTGGAACAGATGACTGAGGCAGATGATCTTACCAAGAGATACAAGGAATATGCTTCTGTTGACACGGAGGCTGCCCTGCAAAAGTTTATCAAGCAATATGTTGACAACGGCGAGGCGGGCAAGGCTGCCGAGACGCCCAGGAAGCCACGCAAGACGATGAGGTATTCCCTGCTGAGGTATGCCGCCGTCGTAGCGTTGCTGATTTTCGGTGGTGCCTTCTGGTATCATCGCGAGTATACCCGTGTCACCCCACCGGTGATCACAGAAGAGGTGCAGCTGGCGATGGAGCAGAGTCGTGAGAGTGGCAGGGAGGGTGCCGACATCGTGTCGACAGTCACTTCGCGCCAGCAGATTATCAGCGAGGAGGAGTGCGAGTTGTATCACGTGGACGAGAACTTTGCCGAGCAGCTGGCTGAGGCGAAGCGAATCACCACTTATCACGACAAAGAGTATTGGGTGACGCTCGACGATGGTACGCTGGTGCACCTGAATTACAACAGCCGTTTGATTTATCCCGAGAAGTTCGGTGACCGCCGCGATGTGATCCTGGAGGGCGAGGCCTATTTCATGGTGGCGAAGGACAAGAGTCGTAAGTTTGTGGTGCACACCCCGCAGGGAGACATCAAGGTATATGGCACAGAGTTTTATGTAAAGACAAGTTCCTCTTCATCAGTAGGAGAGGGGAGTATGGTTGTGTTGGTACAGGGTAGTATCAGCTTTACGCCTGCCGATGGTCATGAGTTGATGATGGATCCCGGACAACAGTTGTCGGTAAACGACCGTCAGTTGTCGTTGCGTGTGGTTGACACCACGCCCTACACCGCCTGGAATACGGGCGTCTTCGTCTTCGAGAACAATACGTTGGAGCAACTCATGGGCGTGCTGGCACAATGGTACAACATAGACAAGGTGACTTTCCGCGACAACAGCCTGCGCACCATCCACTTCACAGGCTCGCTGGAGCGCTACGGAACCATCGAGCGTGTCATCAGAGCCATCACCACCGTGTGCGACGTAGAGATGGAACAGCATGAAGGCACCATCGTGATACGCAAGAAATAACGAAACAACAATACATAAAAATAACTAATCATTTATTCACCAAAAAACACAAAGAGAGATGCGAAAAACAATTCTGAAAAGATGTCTGGCTCTCATGGCTTTCCTGGTGATGGCCATTAGCTTGCCGGCACAGACTCTCGACAACACCCGCATCACGGTCAACATGAAAGACGTGACGGTGAAGCAGTTCCTCGACGAGGTGAAACGGCAAACCAAAATCCAGTTTCTCTACAATGCCGACGAACTGAAAAGCCTGCCCAGGGTGACTGTCAACGAAACCAATGCCCCAACCAGGCAAGTAATGAACAAGGTGATGCGCCAGATTGGCTGCCAAAGCGAAGAGAACAACGGCATCGTCACCATCACGCCACTGAAGCGTAACAACGGCGAGCGCACCGTGAAAGGTATCGTGAAAGACAACGAGGGCAATCCGCTTATCGGCGTGCCTGTGTGCATCGGCGAGAGCCGTGTGTGCACCGTGACCGACGCCGACGGATTCTACACGTTCAAGATTCCCAACGACAAGACCGTGCTCAAATTCTCGTACGTGGGCATGGAGACGGTCTATAAGACCATTGCCGCCGGCACAAAGACCGTCACCCAGGACATCATCATGGTTTCCGGCCATGAGCTCGACGAGGTGGTGGTCACCGGATATCAGGTGCTCGACAAGCGCTCTCTCACCTCGGCAGTCAGCTCAGCCAAGATGGAAGACCTGGCCCGCTCGGACATGTCGTCACTCGACCAGATGCTCGAAGGCCGCATACCCGACCTGCTCGTTACCAACAACTCTGCCGAGGTGGGCGTAGCTCCGAAGATCCGTATTCGTGGTACCTCCACGCTGATCGGTAACCGTGAACCGCTGTGGGTGGTGGATGGTATCATCATCCATGACCCGGTGAATGTGTCACCCGAAGAGCTCAACGACCCGGATTACGTAAACCGTATCGGTAATGCGATCTCCGGCATCAATCCGCAAGATATAGAACGTATCGACGTCTTGAAAGATGCCGCCGCCACCGCCATCTATGGTACAAAGGCTGCCAACGGCGTTATCGTGGTCACCACAAAACGTGGTTCAGAGGGTAAACCCGAGGTGAGCTACAACTTCTCTATGAACGCCAAGTTGCGCCCCCACTACAGCGACCGTTCCGTCAATGTGATGAGTGCCAAAGAGCGTATCCAATTCTCGCGTGAGCTTTACCACGACCACTATCCCTACGATGGCAATATGGCCCCCGTAGGCTATGAGGGACTTCTGTCCGACCTGTATAATAAGAAAATAACCTATCAGGAGTTTGTCGATGCTATCAGCAAAGCAGAATCAGAGAATACCGACTGGTTCAAACTGCTTACTAGCAACTCTCTGAGCACCCAACACTCGCTGAGCGTGAGCGGAGGCTCGAAAACCTCACGCTATTATGCCTCTATAGGCTACAACCACGACGACGATGTCATCAAGGCCAACGGTGCAGAACGCTATACCTACGCGCTGAACCTTGACAACACATTCTCTAACTGGCTGACGGCCTCTTTCTCCTTCAATGGCTATCACAGCGACCGCCACTACTATAAGGACGAGATTGCCCCCATGGATTATGCCTACACCACCAACCGTGCCATCCCCGCCTACAATAGCGACGGCACCTATTATTACTACAAACCCGGCATCACCTCAACCTACAACTACAACTACAACATACTGAATGAGCTGGAAAACTCTTATCGCAAGCAGTCGACCAACTCTATGACTTTCAATACCAACCTGCAGTTCACTTTCACCAACTGGCTCCATGCGAACGCCATTCTCTCGCTGACCTACCAGAACACCGACCAGGAAGGCTGGTGGGGCGAGAAGACCTACCACATTGCCCAGTTGCGCGAATCAGACTACGGTGTGCCCATCGATGCCGACCGTATAGCCGATTCCAGTTGTCCGGTAGGTGGAGAAATTAGCAAATCCACTACACGTGATTTCAACTATACTGCCCGTTTCCAACTCGATGCCAACAAGTATTTCGGCGAAGACGAGAAATATAATATCGATGCCACAGCTGGTGTTGAGATCAATTCCGACCGCAACCGCAACCACAGCTATACAGAACGCGGCTACTACCGCGACCGCGGACTGCTGGTGGCCAACGATATCGACCCCACCATCTATCAGGCTTATGGGGCATGGAAAACGTCCAATGTCATGGCATTTACCGACAACCTGACGAACCAGTTCTCCACCTATGCCTCTTTCTCATTCGGGTACAAGCGCCTTTGGCGTGTCAATGTGAACGGCCGTGTAGATGCCTCCAACCGTTTTGGCGACCGCAGCAACGAACGGTTCCTGCCCATCTGGTCGGCATCAGGCAGCTACGACCTGAGCAGCCTTGTCAGCAAGGCCCAATGGATTGACTACACCACTTTGAAACTGTCGTACGGTTTCCAAGGCAACATGCTCGACAGCGAAAGTCCTGTCATGACCATCCGCAAAGGGGGCATGTCGACTTACTACAACCAGTTTCTGGCCAACATCGAGAAGAATCCAAACCCCGACCTGAAATGGGAAAAGACCCAGTCGTGGAACCTGGGACTCGACATGAGTTTCTTCAACCACCGCCTGGCGATGGAGGCATCAGTCTTCTACAAGAAGACCAAAGATGCTTTCATGTCGAAAAAAGTCTCTACCGTCAACGGTGTCACCTCGTACATCATCAATGGTGGCGACGTCACCAACAAAGGCTATTCGTTCGACATCACGGCCACGCCCATACAGACCAAGAACTTCCGTTGGACGCTCTCCACATCCATCTCAAAGATTATCAACACCCTGGATACCCGTCCGGATGCACAAGACTACACGCTGAGCAACTTCCTCAATGGTACGGCCATGGTGAAGGGTAAGAGTGTCAACACCTTCTACAGCTACCGCTTCCTGGGTCTGTCGCCTGTGAACGGCGGTCCGCTCATCGACGATTGGTTCGATAACATCGCTGCAGTCCGTGGATTGGAGAAGGCTGACTTCTATACCACCGTGCTTGAGGCCAGTGGCAAGCGTGATGCCGATATTCAGGGATCACTTACGAATACTTTCCGTTACAAGAACTGGCGTGCCAATATCACCTTGGGCTACTCTCTTGGAGCCAAGACCCGCTTGTTCGCTATGTACGGTAATGCTGCCTCTGGCGGATACGGCAACAAGATCTACGCCAATAAGAACTACAGCCGTGATTATATAGACCGCTGGAGATTCCCCGGCGACGAGATGCATACCACGCTGCCTGCCATTCTCACCACCAGCAATAGGGCCTATTTCGAATATTCCCGCCTGTGGACGAGCTTCAGCTCTTTTAATGATGTGTACCCCCTTGGCGACAACTATTGGGATATGTACGACTATTCCAACCTGCGTGTAGTGAGTGCCGACTACCTGAAAATGCAGTCGCTCAGCATTACCTACGAGTTCAGTCGTCAGTTACTTAGCCGCATTGGCATCTCACGCCTCGAACTGACAGCGTCGGCCTATAACCTCTTTACCATCTGCGACCCCGACCTGAAAGGACAGACGCCCACACAAGGCGGATTCTCTACCATTCAGTTGTCTGACCGTCCCAGTTTCTCACTCGGCTTGAATGTAAGATTTTGATAAAACATCAAGAAACAAAGAAAACAATGAAAAAGAAAGATATCAGTAAGGTAAGGAAAATGGCAACAAGCATTTTGTCGTGTGTGCTTTTCTCCCTGCTACCTTTATTTACATCCTGCTCAGACTTCTTAGATGAATACTCACAGGATATGTCTCGCGTGCAGACGGTTACCGATCTCGATGAACTGCTCACCGGAGACTGTTTGCTGCCATTAGGCTATGTCAGTACAGCTAATTCCACGTACTCGCTTTACAATCATAATTTTGACATCGTTCATTTCATGAGTGATGAGTTGGAAGAAAACTTAGACACTTACTATCCACCATACGACAGCAGGTACTGTACACCGGATTATTATCCCTACTTTACCTGGCAGCAAAGCTGTTTCCTGAATGAAGAGGGAAAGAACTCCAACGAAAGCAGTGAGGCCAGTTATTGGTTGATGGGTTACGAAAAAATTGGTAAGTGCAATATGATTCTTGAGGCAGCCAACGAGGTAGATCCTGAAGATGAGGATGACGAGGCTCTGCTCAACCAGGTAGTCGGCGAGTGCCATTTCTTGCGCGCCAACTATTACTTCATGCTGGTCAATCTCTATGCCAAGCCTTATGCACCGGCAACTGCGGCAACCACCCCTGGTATTCCTATCAAGACATCTGCCGAAATCCAGGACATCGAGTTCACGCGCAATAGCCTGTCGGAAGTGTACGACCTCATTGTCAGCGACCTCAACCAGGCCGAGCAGAGACTGGCAAATGCGGAAAAACCAAAAAACAAATATCGCGCGGGCATCCTGGCTGTCTACATCTTCCGAAGCCGTATAGCTGCCTTCATGCAAAACTGGAGCGAGGCGGCCGACTATGCCAGGAAAGCCCTCGCCATGAACAATAGTTTGCTCGACCTGCGCAACTGGTCGGAAGGATATCCCATTAGTGCTCAAAGCCCTGAGGTGATATACTCTAACGGCAGTTCGTGCTTTGGAAACACCATCTACATGTATCCGAACAGAGCCAACCGCTACGGAGGCGAATACACTTATGCACCCACATATACCATCAGTGATCATCTGCTCAGTCTCTACGATAATAATGACGGGCGCATTGGGGCCTACATCACCAACCAAGACGACATCTCGAATGGATGCTGGTCGTATAAGAAAATCAACAACAGCACCGACAATTTCAACACCTACAACACGGCCAGCGACGTGTTCTGCCTGCGCACAGCAGAGGCTTATCTACTCTTGGCAGAGGCAGAGGCTCAGCAAGGCAACGATGGCGAGGCCTGCCGGCAACTCAACCTGCTCAGGGCCGCCCGCCTGAAAAATCATGCCGATATCTCGCTCAGTGGAGCCGAACTCATCACCTTTATCCGCGAAGAGCGCGAGCGCGAGCTCTGCCTCGAAGGGCACCGGTGGTTCGACCTGCGACGCTATCAGGTAGACGCCAAGTACCCCTACTCCACCACCATTGAGCATACCTTCACCTTCATCAAGACGGTCGACTATGCCGATGTGCGCGACCATACCAACTACTACCGCCTGGAACCCAACGACGATGCCTACACGCTCGACATTCCCAAGCAGGTGCGCGACCATCAGGTGAGCATCGGCAGCAACCCGCGACCCTTCCGCAATCCTTTCAAGGTGGTGGCTGCCGACGATAGCGACAACGATTACTAATCGACACACCCAAAGTATATCAACAACCCCAAAACGAAACGCAATTATGAACAACAATATCCATCCTATCCACAAAGCTGCGAGAATGGCCTACAACTTGCTGCTGGCACTCTTCGCCATCTGCATCTCGGGCGTGTGCGTTGCCTGCGGAGGCGAGGAAGACGACACCACCCCCAGCTATGCAGATGTCAACGGATTTGCCCCGGCTGACGACGATAATAGTCCTACTGCCCAGTTACGAAGAGATTTCTATAATCAGACAGGAAGTTATCTCCTTTTCAAGGATACGCTCATCACGCATACAAGTGATGGCAGGTCAGAATTGCTCGACATTACCTATTTTATTATGGGAAGCATCGACTGGCAATCCGATTACAAGTATACCTACGAATATATTGAAGATATCGAACAACAGCGAAAAGCTGCCGAATATGTGCAGAAATATCTCATCAAGCGACTGGGTAAAAACACCCCATACAGTTTCTTCTTGGTCAACGACCTCCACTACGACTATTACGGCCGGTTACGGCAGCGTGATAAAGTGCTGGGACTGAGGTCGTATGTCATCAGCATGGGCGGTGGTGAGGCTTACGATGATCCGGAGACTTATTTCGGTGACATGATCGTTGACATCGTGAAAAACTCCATTAGCCGTGTTCCTGAAGAGTTGATGAACCAGTTCTACGCCTTCAGCAAGGATTACTATGGTAATGATATCGACGGCGAGCTCACCGATCAGGAAGTGTGGGATCTCGGTATGTTCTATTACATAGAAGACGACTGGTGGGGCAACTATTTCTATTATCAGTCTACAGACCTCTCCCTCTGGTTGGAGGCGGTGCTGACCATGTCACCATCTGAGTTTGAGGCAGAATACGGCTCCTCGAGTGTCATGATGGAGAAATATGCCCTTCTGCGTGAGATAATCCTGGACCAGGGTTTTGAATTATAATGAATGACTATTGACAAACGATTGAAAAGTAATGAACAACATAAATATTTACAAAAGGATGAAGATAGCAAGCATATACGTCGTGCTTCTTCTGTTTTCCCCCGTCGTCTTTGTCTCTTGTGGTGATGACGAAGAGACGATACCTGTTGTTACCCCCACAGCCACAGGAACCATGACCGATAACGATGGTAATGAATACAGGTGGGTGCGTATAGGCAATCTCGACTGGATGGCTGAGAGTTCAAGGGCGGGAGAACCGTGGTATGATCAGAGTTATCTTACAGAGAATGGAATAGAGAATTATTTCTATACACGTGATGACGAAGAGGCTGAGCAGCGTCTGCAGACACTCGGCAACTACTATACCTACTATCAGGCACTCGAGAATTGTCCTGAAGGATGGCGCCTGCCTACGGACGACGACTGGAAACAGTTGGAAATGGCTCTCGGCATGAGTAAGGAAGAAGCCGACAAGACAGGATGGAGAACGGGAGCAGCCTCTCTGCTCACACAGGGGACAGAGGGTACCGGCCTGAACTTCGGCTTTGCCGGACAACTGGCTTCCTACAGTACGGCAAGCATCAGTGAGTATCATATTGGTGACTACGGCTATTTCTGGTCGTCGACCATTGATCCTGATGCAGCCTACGAGAGTGCATTTATCCGTAAGATAACTCCTGCTCAACCTAATAAGGTGCAGCGTGTCTCAACCATGACGAGCTATAGGTATATCTCTGTACGCTACTGTCGCGATGCCAGATAAATATTGAACACAAAAATGGTTTATCATAGATTAATGATTAGGTTGTTATTAGCTGCCTGCCTGTTGCCGCTTTCGGCACAGGCACAGCTAATAAAAGGTCACATCCCCGGAGGGAAGCAGATGCGATGGGGTGGGATAGAGTACAGTCGTGACTTCGACTTCTTCCAACAGCAGCATTTGCCTTTCAACATGGATGAGAACGATCACTTCGTATTCGATACGCAGTTGCCGGGGCAGTTCGGCATCGTAGGTGTCAATACAGACGGCAGATCGATCGATGTGGTGGTAGAGCGTGGCAAGACGATGACGGTCAATCTGACAACCGTCAAAGATAAGAAAAGTGCCAAGTCTTACCCACGGTTGACCGTGACGGGCCCTAACAAAACGGCTACCGACTATCTGAATAGCATCAATTATGCTACCAGCATCACGGCCATCACAGGTTATGGACGACCTGAAGAGCGTGTAGGCAAAGAAGAGGGATTGCGTATCCTGGAGGAGACGATCACGCGGATGCGCAAGACGTTGAAGAAGGTAAAACCGCAGGCTGCCCGTGATTTCATGAGTCGTTATACGGATATGCTTTACAACCATTACCGTCTGGAGATCCTGAGTGAGCACCGACATACCCATATCTATTGGCAATGGGGGAACGAGGATTATAGGAAGGTCATTACTGAGATTGATCCCAACGACCCTGTGGGATTGACATGGCGCTTGCCGCATCGATGGGTGTACAATCAGATAGATCCTACATTGGCTAATCAGTCCGACCTAACCGACTATGCCCTGCGCTATATAGAGGTGATGCGCCCTGTCATTTCCGACAAGCAGGTGAAGCACTGTCTGCTGGATAACCTTGTCGATCGGGTCGTGTCACAGGGTAATCCCAAGGATGTGGACCGCTTCTGGAAACCCATCGCGGAATATGCTGCCGAAGACACAGAACTTCTCAATAAATACCTGCCGAAGATAGAGGCGCTGAAGAATACGCGAGCCGGCAAGATGGCTCCTGAACAGACCTTCAGCGATATCAACGGTAAACCGCATCAACTGAGTGAGCTGCGTGGCAAGGTGCTCTATATCGATGTGTGGGCCACGTGGTGCGTGCCCTGCAAGAATGAGATTCCTCATTTCGCCAAGGTGGCAGAGCATTATAAGGACAATCCTAACATCCTGCTCATCAGTATCAGCACCGACCGTGAGAAGGATCACGACAAATGGCGCAAGATGATAACGGATGAGAAGCCCGCTTGGCCACAGTATGTGATGAAAGATGCAGAGCATGAAAAGTTCTCTAACGACTTCAATATCCAGTTTATCCCGCGCTTCATCATCATCAATGCCGATGGCACGATACAGAATGCGGATGCCCCAAGGCCCTCTGACAAGAATATTATCCATACACTTGATGAGATCATCAAGAAGAACGCTTTTTAAATCAACTTATTATCATTTTCTTTTATGAAGAAAAAACTATTCATTCTGGCGGCAGCACTCATGACAGCTGCCGCTTCTTATGCACAACAGTTTACTGTTAAGGCATCTATTCCTGGCATACCTGCTGGGTGTGAGGTGAGATTGCTGGCAAAAGCAGGTAATAATAAAGAACTTGCCAAGGGCCTTACTACCGATGGCGGTTTTGAGTTACAAGGTACTATCGACAAGCCTACCCTGGTAGGACTTCGTATCAACGACAAACCACAGTATGGTGCGGATGAGAGACCGCAAGATCGTGGCACATCGTTTATCCTTGCAGAGGGCATCACCACCATCCAGGCGGAAGATATCTCGCTGGTGCCCCGTAACTACGAGTTTGGCGATACACCACTCAAGAAGGAGCGCAATGTCAGGATTGTGGGAGGGCCGGCCCAACAGCATTACCAGGAGTGGCGTGACTATATCCTGGATGCAGAGTTATCTGCTTGGCATGCCGACCATGTCTTATGGAAAGCGCAGTTTGGTAGTGGAAGACTTAATGATACTCCGAAGGGCCTCGATGAGATGAAGGCTGCCGGACAGACAACACAAAAGGTCGTGAATGTGCTCACGCAGGCGTTTGTCAAGGCGCATCCCGACTATGCCATCAGTCTTTTCCTGCAACAGCAACAGATGGAGAATATGTTTGTCTTTACCAATGAAGAGTTGGACGAGATGCTCACTATGTTTAAGAATAATGAGGATCAACAGGGGTATGCCGCCTTTGCTGAGCAGGTGGAGCAGTTGCGTAAGTACACCAAGGGAACACCCTATACCGATCTTAAACTGGAGTTGCCGGATGGCAAACAGGTGCAACTGTCTCAGTATATCAAGAAAGGTAAGATTACCTTTGTCGACTTCTGGGCATCTTGGTGTGGGCCCTGCCGTGCAGCCATTCCCAGTGTGAAGAAGATGCATGAGACATTGGGTGACAAGGTGAATATCCTCAGTCTGTCGGTAGATACAAGCAAAGATGCTTGGAAAAAGGCTATGAACGAGGAGCAGATGCCATGGACACAACTGTTGGTTCCCAAGGAATCCACAAAGGCCATGGGCGATGCTTATCAGGTAAGAAGCATCCCGTACCTGATGATTATCGATCAAGAGGGCCGCGTGATGATGACAACGCACAATGCGGAGTCTGCGCATGCGATGATCAATAGGCTAATCGCCGACTGACAGAATACGAAAAACGAGTTGACTTAATCCTTATTGCTATGAGTCCGGAGCCTCCGGACTCATAGTTTTAGTACATAGTACTCATAGTTTTAATACATAGGACTCCCAGTTTTAGTACATAATACTCTCTTCGGTAATAACTATGGAAACTGTATTTCTTTATCATTGTGGACAAGAATGGGGCGTGTTTCTTTGGATTGTCTGTTATGGCGGATGTTGTCCATACGAATTAAAGAGAAACACCTGAAAATATTTTCTGTCAGTGAATTTGCTGCTTATCTTTGCAATGTCTAAAGGACAAAAGACATCAATAACAAATAAGTAAATTTAGTATTAACAATTAAAAGACAACGATTATGAAGGCAATTTTAAATTCACAGAAGAAGAGCGGTAAGATTAGTGGTTTTATGTTTTTGGCTATGTGCACAGGCATGACCCCTCGCTCATAAGTAACGATACCACACCATATCAATAAGGTGTAACAGTAAATGTATTCACTCTAAAACTGTAAGAGTTATGATAGCTAATATGTTTAAAAAAGGTACGAGCTTGTTCACCATAGGTAGCAAGACCGTGGAGATATTTGAGGATGTGACCTTGTTCCATCAAAGGAAGTTCATGATCAAATAAGAGTTAGTAATATGAATATAAGTAATCAACCGGGGCAGATGTGATACCGAAATGAGTATGATATGCATCTGTCCCTATTTTTTTGCTCCAAACAGAAACTATTTTATGAATTATTTTATATATTTGCAATCAAATTAATCTGATTGTCATTAAAATGATTGCTTGATATGACTAAACAAGAATATGAGGATCGTATCGCCGAACTGGAGCATCAGGTGGAAGAACTGCGGCTGACACAGTTCGACCTTGTCAACCGTAATATGCTGCTGGCACAGCAGTTGGATG
>Ga0326514_10002053_pt1 | contig 12899 bp, 22 predicted proteins | sample 3_2548_0518_D_FD_203653 | JGI IMG/M metagenome (GOLD analysis project Ga0326514, IMG submission 203653) | Bovine rumen microbial communities from UC Davis, California, United States - 3_2548_0518 | ecosystem: Host-associated > Mammals > Digestive system > Stomach > Rumen | place: USA...
CAGGGGCAAGGAGGAAGGGACGTAGGCGAAAGCTGAAAGCAATGTGGATGAAAACCAAATAAGGAGGAAAAAAATGACATACAGCAAGAGAGAACGAAATACGGCCGAGATGTTCGAGCCGTTTGTGGAAACGATGAAGCAGTTCGTCAAAGATGAAAACCTGAGCAATGCGAAACTTTCGGAAGCTTTGGGGCAGGATCAGACCTACATATCAACAGCTCTTATGACCAGGCTTAAAAACAATAAAAACCCTGTCATGAACTGCATAGAAGCGATAGCCGATTATTTTGACGCAGGTATCGTTTACAAGAACGGCTACTACTACATGGCAAAGCTCCCGGAAGGTGTGAGCTGATGTACGAGGAGTTTATGAAGACCTTTCGGGAGTTAGTCAGAGAGGACGGCATCGACTATCAGCAGTTATCCCACAAGCTTGGGTATGAGGGCAAGTATGTTGCTTACCGCATGGATGAATTAGCGAAAACGGGACGTATTTTCGCAGGTTTTCTTGAAGAGATAGCCGACTACTTCGGGGCAGGACTTGTGTACACACAAGGCAAGTACTACTTGGTAAAGAATGCAGCACCGAGAAAGATCTTCAAGGAATATGTTGAAAAGCTCCCGAAGCAAAGGAAACGGAAAGGAGTTAAGAAGGAGGAGAAAGTATGAGATCAGCACTACTTTACAAATATGGCGATATTGCCTACTGGACAGGCAACTATGCCGAGGGCGGCAACGATCTGATAGAGGCTGCAACATTAAACGCCGAAGCACAAAGCCCCACATATCACATCAGACCGGCTGAGCTTACAGCAGAACGCAGGGCAGAGGTAGACAAGAGTTTCAAGGGATACATCAGGCTCAACCACAAGTATGGATATCAGACAAGAGAATGTGCATACAGCGGAGATAAGCCTATCATTATGAAAGAGTATAGGCGACCGAGAAGGACCCTCCTCCAGAGGGTGCGTGACTTCTTTGTGGAGGTGGAAGAATGATAGAATGTGGCAATTACAGACCTTTCAAGCAGGTCAAACGTGACTGTAAGACCTGTGCTAATCTCATCGAGACAGGCGTGAACAGTCAGGGAAACGAATACTTTAAGTGTACCATAGAGGGTAACAACAGATATCCTTATGTTACAGAGGGCATCGTGTGCGCTTGCTATAAAGAAAAACCGCCCACGGCGTAATGCCAATGGACGGTTTATGAAAAAAACAACAGTTAAATTATAACACATTACAAGGAGGTTGTCAATATGGATGAAATGAAAAACTATCATACTGAGATTTGCGCATACTGCAAAAACGAAGTGACCGTTATGTGGGACACGGAGCATGACGGGTATGACATATACTGCCCTGCTTGTGGGAAAAAGCTCAGGCTTTGCAGTGCCTGCGAAAAGTACAAGGCTGCGCTCTGTGACTACAATGAGGATACAGGCGAGTGCAGCATGACGGAGGAGAAGAATAATGGATAAGTGCATAAAAGACCCCTATGACCAGTGTTTTCATGACTGTGAGGGCTGTCCGCAGTGCGGAAAACAAGAGGAGGAAAAGAATGGCTGATTTTTCGAGTGGCGTTTCGGGATATATCAAAGGACGGACGATAATTGAAGTCAACTTCCCGGTCGATACAAAAGGAAAAGCATCTGTGTGCTGTGCACAGTGTCCATACTACGGCAGATACGATCGGGTGTGCCGACTTAACGGCGAGCTGACAGCGTTTCCCGATGCATATATAGGGCAGAGATGTCCGCTGACATTTGAAAATGAGGAGGAATTAGAGAATGGACAACCTTGAAATTTACAGCAAAGTCGCCGCTGTCCCTGCTAATGCCCAGAAGAGCATAGTAGCAGGCAGGCTCAAAGGCATGACCGACATAAATCCCATGTGGAGAATAAAGGTGCTTACCGAGGTTTTCGGCGTTTGCGGTATCGGCTGGAAATATGAGATCGCCAACAAAGAGATCATAGAGGGCGCAGAAGGTACAAAGTGCGCTATGGTAGATATAAACCTTTATGTAAAGGTTGACGGAGAATGGAGCGCACCTATCCCCGGAACGGGGGGCAGCTCTTTTATTGCAAAGGAACGTGCAGGGTTGTACACTTCTGACGAATGCTTTAAGATGGCTCTTACGGACGCTATATCAGTAGCTTGTAAAGCTTTAGGAGTGGGTGCTGATGTGTATTGGGAGGCTGGCAGAAGTAAGTATACTGCCACACCGCAACCGCCGAAGGAGTACAAGTGCTGTGACTGCGGCGAGCCGTTTAAACCATTCACGTCAAAGGACGGTAAGACCTACAATGCAGGGCAGGTGTATCATTTAGCGATAGCGTCTGCCAAGAAAAAAGGGATAACAGACGAAAAAGCAAGGTGCAGCAAGTGCCTTGAAAAACTGATAGCAGAAAAGGAGACAGGAAATGCTTAACAAGGTTATATTGATGGGTCGGCTCACTGCCGACCCCGAGCTCAGGCAAACAGCCTCGGGAATAGCAAATTGCCGCTTTAATGTAGCAATCAACAGGAACTATAAATCTAAGGACACGAACGAAACACAGGCTGATTTTATAACAGTCGTTGCGTGGAGAAAGACTGCGGAATTTGTTGCTAAGTATTTCTCCAAAGGCAAAATGATAATCGTCGAAGGAAGTCTCCGCAACAACAACTATGAGAAGGACGGCGTTAAACATTACGGAATGGACGTTTATGCGGACAACATTTCTTTCGGAGAAAGTAAAAATAGCGGCGGCAGCAACAATCAAAACACAAACCACCCTGTGATAGATAACGAAAGCGTGTCACTTGACGATGTTGACCTCAGCGAATTTGAGGCGCTGGGCGACGGCGATGTGCCGTTCTGAGGGCTGAGTTATGGAGAATGTAAATTATGCCGATAAGTACGCTATAATGCAGGCAGTACAAGATATAGCGTACAACAGCGAGGGACAATCCGATCTGTCGGCTAAGCTGTCAGAGCTCCGTCAGGCTGCCTATGCTGCCGGGGAATTTGACAATTTCAACGAGGGCTTTGTTATCGCACGAAATACCCTCGACTGTGACAGGGATTTTCAGCGCACAGGGCTTGCTTTGATGTACGATTACAGTCTGGAGGATTTTCAGAACAGTGAGGATCCGTACAGGGATGTTTTTGAACAGGAAAACACTTTTTTACAGCAAAGAGCTCTGGAACGCATGGCAGCTATGGCAGCGAAAGTGGGGTTCAAGAGCTTCAAGAAAACATATAGTGCCTTTGTGAAAAGTCTTAGGCAGGTAAATCAAAGCACCTCTTACGCCTTGAACCCTACTTGCTTTCCTAATCAGCCTCTGGAGCTGGAAGCAGGAGAGTGGCTATGTGACGAAAGAGGTGTAAGGAAAAGCGGAGCTTATGGCGATGAAGTTGTCTGCCTGCATCCTATAATGCCGATAAAACGGCTTGTGAACATCGATACGAATGAGGAAAAGCTTGAGGTAGCGTACTGTAAGGGATATAAGTGGCGGACACTTATTGCAGGAAAAAATGAGTTGTTCGACCGCTCGAAAGTGATAAAGCTTGCAGCTTTGGGTGTGTCGGTAACTTCTGAGACTGCCTCGGGGCTATCAAAATACCTGTGTGATATAGAGGCAAATAATTATGAACTTATTCCGGAGGTGGAAAGTGTGACGAGACTGGGGTATATAGGGGATGGAAGCTTCTCGCCGTATGTAGACGGCTTGGTGTTTGACGGTGAGAGCGAATACGGCGGCATATACAAGGCTATTGCGAAACACAAGGGAAATTTTGAGGAGTGGCGGAAGACCGCCTTAAAGTGCCGCTCTGACAGTCTTACAGCACAGATCATGCTTGCAGCGAGCTTTGCCAGCCCTCTTATAAGCAAGATAGGCGCTTTGGCTTTCTTTGTACATTTATGGAGTGTTGCCTCGGGAACAGGCAAGACGGTCGCTCTGATGCTGGCGGCTTCTGTGTGGGGCAATCCTGGTATCGGCGGTGAGTATCTGCAATCCTTTAACGCTACACAGGTAGGGCATGAGCGAATAGCAGCGTTTTTAAACAATATTCCCATGTGCATAGACGAATTACAGTTATCAAAGGATAGTCACGGGCGGAGCAAATTCGATGTATACCAGCTTGGACAAGGCAGAGGCAGATCACGTGGAAAGAAGACAGGTGGCATCGACAAAACCCCTACATGGAGCTTATCCGTTCTGACCACAGGGGAAAGTCCTTTGTCACGGGAAAGTGATGGCGGCGGTGCAATCAACCGAGTTATCGATATAGAAGCAAATGCCAACGAGATAATAATCAAGGACGGTATTGGAACATCCAGAGCTGTAAAGCAAAACTACGGACATGCAGGCGAAATGTTTATAAACTGCCTTACCAATGATGTGATAGAGGAAGCTAAGAAATTATACGACCGCTATTTCAAAGAGTTGTCATCAGGTGAGACCACCGAGAAGCAGGCAATGGCTGCTGCAATGATACTTGTGGGGGATGAGCTGGCTGACAGGTTCGTTTTTAAGTCCGGCAAGCATTTGACAGTAGAAGAAATATCAAAGTTTTTGAAGTCTAAGGCGGCTGTTTCCGCAGGTGAGAGAGGATACAACTACATCTGCGACTGGGTTGCTATGAACGCCAATAAGTTTAAGAAGGATAACGAAACCTCCGAGATATGCGGCGTTATTGATGATGGATACGCATATATCATATACTCGGCGCTTGATAAGGCTTTGAGAGATGCAGGGTTTGATACGAAGTCGATACTTTCATGGCTCAAGACAAATTGCTTGATAGATGCGCCGAAGAAAGGCTATACCAGACAAAAATATATTCGTGTCGATCTGAAGCCTAAATGCGTATGGCTGCATTTGCCTAAAGATGATGATGAAGAACTCTCAAGCCTTATCGGGTTTGAAGATTTAGTAAATCAGTAACCAAAGTAACCGATTAGTAACGCATTAAAAACGCTGTAAACCTCGCAAAATTGGGAAAGTAACCAAGTAACCCGATTTCCCCATATATATAACATATATATACATACACACTTACATTCGGAATATTTATATAAAAATATTTCTTATATAGGATAATGTGCGAATTACGGTTACTTGGTTACTTTTTAAAGAAAACAACGTAAATGCGTGATTTATGAAGTAACTTGCAAAAGTTACCAATGGTTACAACAGTTACACGAAGAAAGGAAAATGAAAATGAAAGTAGAAATGACTGATATGGAAAAATACTGGCGTAAAGATAACGATGGTTTTGAAACTCTTAGAGAAGAAGATTACGTTTATGAAAATGCTTATGAAGGAAACTGTAATGCGATTATGGAACAAAGAGTATATGCCGGAATTGCAGCAAGGATTCGAGAGGAGCATATTGAAGATGAGCGTTATGAAGAGGGTCGTGATACAGCTAAAAACTGTCTGAATGGTATTCTTCTCAAAATATCCGATCAGCTTGAAAGGATAGCTGATGCGCTTGAAAAAGGGCAGAATGATGAACATTAAGCTGAGAGACTACCAGCAAGAGTGCATCGACACTCTTTACAACAAAGGGAGCGGGCGGTATCTTGTTCAGATGGCTACGGGATTGGGGAAGACAGTTACCTTCGCAAACTTAAAGCGACAAGGACGTATGCTGATACTATCTCACCGTGAGGAATTAGTAAGGCAGCCGCTTAAATATTTTGACTGCTCCACAGGGGTGGAAATGGCAGGGGACAAGTCAAATGGTGAGGAAGTCGTATCCGCAAGTGTACAGAGCTTAGTGCATCGCCTTGACAGGTTTGATCCTGACGACTTCGGGACTATCATTGTTGATGAAGCACATCATGCAGCTGCTAAGACTTACAGAAAGATACTTGATTATTTTTTACCGTATCAGCTTATAGGCTTTACTGCAACGCCTAACAGGGCGGACAAGGCAAGGCTCAACGATGTGTTTGATGAGATCGCCTTCAAGCGTGATCTGAAATGGGGTATAAAAAATAAATATCTCTGTGATATCGAGTGCAAAAGAATAGATATAGGCTTCGATCTGAGAGATGTACATACCCGTGGTGGTGACTATGCTCCCGGTGAACTTTCGGATGCGATGCAGGGCACAGAGGACGCTATAGCAGAGGCGTACAGGACACTGGCTAAGGGTGCAACACTTATATTTGCATCCTCTGTGGAACACGCTCACAAGATAGCGGATAAGATAGACGGTGCGGTGGTAGTATCGGCAGAAACGAAAGACAGACAGGAGATCATAGAGGCGTTTACACGGCGTGAGATACCCTGCCTTGTAAACTGCATGATCTTTACCGAGGGAACGGACATACCCCTTGTAGAGACTGTTATAATTGCCCGTCCTACCCAGTCTGACAGCCTTTACGCTCAGATGGTGGGCAGAGGCTTGCGGCTTCACCCTGACAAGGACAAGCTTACACTGATAGATTGTGTAGGCATCACAGGACGGCGGTCACTGTGTACGGCTCCGTCACTCTTAGGGATAGACTTAGAGGAGATACCAAAGGGAAAACAAAAGGAGGTCGAGGGCGATCTGTTTGAACTTCCCGAGCTGATAGAGAGATTAGCAGACAATCCGCAAAGCTGGATAAGGAACGTTGAAACTGTTGACCTTTGGGCGCAGAAACAGGAATATGAACTGCACGGCATCAACTTCTTTCAGATGCCTAACGGTGATCTTACGCTGTCTATTCCCGACAGAAAATTCCGAATTCCTGCTCCCGACGAGCTGGGGAACACGGTAGGCAGTGACGGCAAGGAGTACCCCATGCAGGAGGCTATTGACATGACCTATGCTCTGCTTTGCGATAAGTACGAGAACGACCGCTATATATGGGACTTGGAAAGGGTCAAGGCGTGGGGAAAGTACCCTGCATCAGAGGCACAGATAAGGCTTATCAGGCGTAAGTGTAAGAAAGATTTGAAACTTATTGATTTTAACACGTTGACTAAGATGCAGGCATCTATGATAATAAACAGGATAAAGAATTGAGGAGGTTTATATTATGGATATAAAAAAACTTGAAGAAGCAAAATCTATATTAGAAGAGCAGGAGGCAGTAAAAAAGACACTCGAAAATCTTGAAGCATTACAAGTAGCCAGCAAGCGTGATAACTTAGTTGTAGGCAGTACATTTGGCGGAGCAGTTGTTTATATAGACAAATTGCTGGGCGATAAGTTTTTAAAAGAGCTCAATGCCTTTTACTCTGCAAAAAAAGAAGAGCTATCAAAAAAATTCGAGGAGCTTTGATATGATCGCAGAAGACAGAATACAGATAACCATTATCGAGTGGACGCAAGTGCCTGCTGTTCGGGAGAAATACCCCGAGCTGGCGCTGCTGTACCACACGGCAAACGAGCGTAAATGCTCTGTGTATCAGGGGCATCACCTTAAACGCATGGGAGTGAAGTCGGGAATACCCGACCTTCACCTTCCTGTGGCACGAAAGGGATACCACGGCTTGTACATGGAGCTTAAATCCGAGAAGGGACGTTTATCCGAAAGTCAGAAGTGGTGGCTGGAACATCTTACCGAGCAGGGGTATCTTTGCAAGGTGTATCGGGATCCGAAGGAAGCGTTTGAATTGTTAGTGAGGTATCTTGACGATGAGAGTTGAAGAAATATCAAAGCTCGCATGGGCAAAGAAAACCAAGAAGGGGCTGAACGCTGCTGAACAGCTATTGCTCCTGCTCCTCACGGAACTGTATGAGAATGCCCGAAAAGGCATTATCGCTAAAGACGATGCTATAAAACGCAAGGCGCAGATAATAGCTGAGTGCGAGAAGTACGAAAAAGCGCATAACGAATATCTCAGTGTGTATAAGACGTATCAGGAAAACATCAAGAAAGGGTATGCCTTGATAGGCAGCATAGAAAAGGCAAAGAATGTTTTTGAGATAGCAGCTCATGCCTGCGAGCTGGTGGGACTGTATACCAATGATGAAAATTTTGCTAAAAGGCAGAAGAAAAAATGGGAGAAAGAATAATGAAAATACACTACATAGGCAAGACGTACAAGATACAGGAAATCATTTTGAGTGGGCAGACCATGTATGTGGTCGCCAGAAATGATAATAAGGCGGTATATACAGCTTATACCGAGCTGGAGGAAGCAAAGAAATTGTGGCGAAGTATGGAGAAAGAAAATGAATAGTCAACGATACATCAGGCTGCGCAGTGAGGATCGATGCGTAATGTGCGGCGAACAGGACGTGCGGACAATTCGGGGTAAATGCTTATGCGAAAACTGCAATCGGCGCAGAAAAGAGTATATGCAGCACTACTATAGCGAAAACAAAGACAAGATCAGACAAAAGCAACGAGTAAGCCGGAACGAGATCAAATCCCGGGGAATATGCCCACGCTGTCTGAAGCGCACCCCGGAAAACGGAAAAATAGTTTGCAGACATTGCATAGAAGAGATCCGGAACAGGAGGAATAAAAATGAGATCATTATTAAAACCTACAGGTAATCTCAAGAAAATCATCGGTGTTGAAGCTAACAGGATAATCGAGCAATGTGTTGATAAGAATTTCAAGTTAGTTCCTGTTGCACTTCACCGAATGGGTTTTGGTTTGAAACGAATCGAAAGATTTACCGAGATCTATAATGAAGTAATGGCTGAGTATAAGCAACACGACAGAGACGGCGTTTTTGATGTGATGTTGGAAAGAGAATATAAGGAATTCGATCTCAATCCGGAACATTACGCATCTCCCCACGTCCCTTATAAGGAACGGCAAAGGCGGATACACGCTAAGAATAAGCCTGTATCAGTCGTGGAAGCTGAGGAAATGAGGAGAAAAATGATAGCAGTAAAGGAGTATCTGGAAAATGACGAAAGAGCAGACGATAAAGCGTGATTGGCTGAACAGAGCCTTTTATGCGGAAAAAAAACTGAATGCGCTCCTCTATAAGAGAGAGCGTGACAAGGAACGGGCACAGCGCATCACGGCAGTGTTCGGAGGAAACGATAAGGGGCGGACAGACAGCCGTGAGAACGGCACGGAAAAGCTCCTGACCATACTTGCGGATTCAGAGAAGGAGTACGACGACTATGCGGCGGAGTATGCAAGGATAAGGCATGAGATAGAGGAAGCGATAGAAGCTCTTGACCCTGTGGGATATGCTATCCTTTCATACAGGCATCTGAGTTATCTGTCTATGGAAAAGATAGCCGAGAAGATGAACTATGAAAGAAGTACTATTCACCGAAAATATAAGGACAGCCTTGATAAAATAAATGATTTTTCATGAAAGTTGCAACACAATGCCACACTGTGCTATTGTATGCCACAATGAAAAGTGGTATTATAGTATCATGGAAGTTTAAAGAAAGCATCCTCCTTGTGGATTTGTGGATTTTTGTCGCATACCGTCAACAGGCGGTGTGTGTCGTCGAAAGCAAACGCATTTGCAAACAGCTGCGGAATTGCAGAGGCGTGATGCTGGGGCAGTACCAGCAGGCGGCACCAGTTGCGACATAGGCTGATGTATCATATCTTGTATGATGCTTTGCTTATAAGCGAAATGCCCTGCATCAAGGGCATTTATTTTCTCTTCCCTCTGGGGTTCATTTCTTGCTCCTTTCTGAACGTCGTCATAATAATGGCGGCGTTTTATTTTATACGAAATAAGGTGGTGATACCATGACCGATTTTAATGACACTGGATGCTTCAAGACACAGAATTATAAGTACTGTAGCGGTACTGATGCAAAAGAAATCATAATTGAAGCTGTAGCGGTATTAAGAAGCTCATGTGATATCAAAAGGAAATATGCAGCCACACTGGTACTTAAAGCACTTGTGAGAGAACAATTTTTAAAATATCTATTGTCGCAGTCAAAAGAGCTGTATCCATTCAGTAGAAGTGACAGCAGAGTGGTAAAATGGACTAAGGAAGTATTATCACGAAACAAATGTGAAAAGTGCGGTGCTTCTGATAAGTTGGAAGCACATCACATTATCAAATGGGCTGATTATCCACAGGGGCGAATTGATATCAATAATGGTCAGTGCCTATGTCACAGATGCCATACAGATGCTCATATAGGAGATCAGTCTTATTATATGATGAAGGCAAAAGAATAACAAAGAAGGTGAATGACTTGGTATTGCTTACACCAATGCAAGAGAGATTTTGCCTTGAATATGCCAAGTCAGGAAACCAAAGGCAGGCGTACATCAAGGCAGGATATAAAGCTAAGAATGAAAACGCCATTGACGCAGCGGCAAGCAGGCTGTTAAGGAACGTTAAGGTTCAGGAACGGCTTGCAGAGATTGCCAAAGAGGTCGAAAAGGATGCGATTGCAGACATTTCTGAGATGCAATCAGTGCTCACAAAGATAATACGACAGCAAGCTGAAGAGGAAGTCATAGTTGTTGAAAGCGACGGCGTTCTTTCTAAAGCAAAGAAAATGAACAAGTCCGCAGCTATAAAGGATGTTATAAACGCCATAAATACATTAGGCAAAATGCAAGGTGCATTTGTGGATAAAACAGACATAAACATTGTGGCCCCCATCGTCCTCACCGACGACATAAAAGAATGAAGGCGCAGAAGCTATCCCTGCAAAAAATCGTGGGGAAGAATTATGCCGACTTCTGGAAGTGCGAAAAGCGTTACCGTGTAGTTAAAGGCTCCCGTGGCTCGAAGAAGTCAAAGACAGCAGCACTCAACATGATAGCAAGGATAGTTAAGTATCCATTGTCAAACGGCTTGTGCGTCAGGCGTTATGGCAATACGCTCCGTGACAGTATGTTTTCCGACTTGAAGTGGGCGGTGCATCAGCTACAGCTTGATGGGTGGTGGGAGTTTTCTGTGTCACCTATGCAGGCAACTTATACGCCCACAGGTCAGAAAATACTTTTCCGTGGGCTTGATGATGGTATGAAAATCACTTCCATATCCGTGGATCATGGCGTTTTAAACTTCGTCTGGATAGATGAAGCCTATGAAATACGGGAGGACGACTTCAACAAGCTGGATATGTCCATCAGAGGCGAGCTGCCCGAGGGGTATTTCAAACAGATCACCCTGACCTTTAACCCATGGTCAGCTAATTCATGGCTGAAAAAACGTTTCTTTGATAAGCCATCGGACGATGTGCTTGCACTTACTACTACATGGAAATGCAATGAGTGGCTGGGCGATGACGACAGAAAACTATTTGAAGAAATGAGGCTGAATAACCCACGGCGTTACCGAATTGAGGGTGACGGAGAGTGGGGTATTGCTGAAGGACTTATCTATGAGAATGTTGAAATAAAGGATTATGATGCTGATGCTTTGAGACAAAGCGGCTTGAAGCCTGCTTATGGGCTTGACTTCGGCTACACAGACCCGAACGCTTTTGTGGCTATGCTTATCGACAACGAGAAAAAGATCATCTATATTTTTGATGAATTTTACAAGACAAGCATCACAAATAAGCAGATAGCCGAGGAGATAAAACGCAAGGGCTATGGCTCAGAGCGTATTATATGCGACTGTGCAGAGCCTAAGTCTATAGCAGAGCTTAGAGACGAGGGCATTCGCACAGAACCGTCACGCAAGGGCAGAGACAGTGTGACCCACGGCATTCAGCTGATACAGAATTATAAAATTATAGTCCACTCCCGGTGCGTGGACTTTACAAAAGAAATAAGCAATTACTGTTGGGCAAAGGACAGGGACGGCAAGCCGACAGACAAGCCCGACCATGAATTTTCCCACGGTATGGACGCTATGAGGTACGGGGTGCAGAAGGCGATAATGCCGCAGACATTTAGTTTTGATTGAAAGGAGCGTGAACACTGTGAAAAATTCTGACTACTGGAAGCAGCGTTTCACGCAGCTTGAAAACGCCCAACACGATCTTGGAGAGAGTGCAAAGCAAGAGATCAGCAAGATGTACGACAGAGCACAAGCCGAGATCGAGGCGCAGATAGACAAATGGTACAGACGGCTCGCCAAAAACAACGAAGTCTCGATGGCAGAGGCGAAAAAGCTCCTCAAAGGCAAGGAACTCAAAGAGTTCAAGTGGGATGTGGGCGACTACATCGAGTACGGCAAGGAAAATGCCATGAATAAAATGTGGATGAAGGAACTGGAAAACGCTTCAGCTAAGTTCCACATCAGTAAATTGGAGGCTCTGAACATCAGCTTGGAACAGAGTCTGCAAAAGCTGTTCACAGGTGTCGAAAATGTTACCGCCGATACTCTGAGCAACTGCTACAAAGAGGGCTATTACCGCACCATGTACGAGTTTCAGAAGGGTTTTGAGGTCGGTTTTGATATAGCAAAGGTCAATAATTCGTATGTGGAAAAGGTGCTTGTCAAGCCGTGGGCGGCAGATGGCTACAACTTTTCCGAAAACATATGGAAATACAAGACCAAGCTGATAAATGTCGTACACAACGAGATCACAAACAATCTCCTCACGGGAGCAGACCCGCAAAAGGCTATAGATGTGATAGCCAAAAAGATGAGCAACAGCAAATTCAATGCGGGACGTTTGGTCATGACCGAGGAGGCTTACTTCTCCTCTTTGGCAGCAGGCGATTGCTTTAGAGAGCTTGACGTTGAGAAATATGAGATTCTGGCTACTCTCGACAACAGGACCTCGGATATTTGTCAAAGCATGGACGGCAAGGTATTTGACATGAAAGACTATCAGGCAGGTGTGACAGCTCCGCCCTTCCATTGTTTCTGCCGTTCTACCACAGTACCCGCCTTTGACAAGGACTATGACATCAAAGGTTCGAGAGCTGCAAGGGACGGGGACGGTAAGACGTACTACGTTGATGGGGATATGAGGTATTCGGAGTGGAAGGCTAAATATGTGGATAAAACAGAGGAAAAGCCCACACCTCAGCCTATGCCGAAAAGTGCTG
>Ga0326514_10002054_pt1 | contig 12894 bp, 6 predicted proteins | sample 3_2548_0518_D_FD_203653 | JGI IMG/M metagenome (GOLD analysis project Ga0326514, IMG submission 203653) | Bovine rumen microbial communities from UC Davis, California, United States - 3_2548_0518 | ecosystem: Host-associated > Mammals > Digestive system > Stomach > Rumen | place: USA: California...
GATGGCGGATGGCAAAATTCAGATTAAAATTAGTAACTTTGCACACAAATTTGCAAAAAGAAAGTAAAAAGAATGAAGAACGACAAGAATGCATCATTTCAGATGATAGCTGATATAGACGGCGACTTCCAAGACATACTCCTCACAGAATCACCCTCCGAGGTAAGTATCCTTACCGTCAGAAATATGGTGCTGTTTCCTGGCGTAGTATCACCGATACTGATAGGGAGAGAAAGCAGCAAGATGATTGTACAGCTGGCAGACGAGCAAAAGACAGTGATCGGCATTATCTGTCAGCGCGACCCGGAAGTTGATGTCCCCCAACAACACGACCTGTATGAGACTGGTGTCTACGCCAGGGTCATCAAGACCCTGACACTGCCCAACGGCAACGTAACAGCCATCGTGCAGGCACTCGGGCGACTGCAACTCGAAGAGGTGACACAGACCATCCCCTACATGGAGGGAAAGGTGTTCGCTCTGCAAGAAGACAGTCCGTCGAACAAAGACCGGGAGTTCAAGACCGCTGTGTCCGACTTGCGCCAGATGGTGATGCACTATGTGGAGATAAACGAGGAGATTCCCGACGAAGCCAACTTCGCCATAAAGAACATCACCAACAACGAGATGGCGCTGAACTTCATCTGCAGCAACATGCCCTTCAGTGTGGCAGACAAGATGCAACTGCTGCGCCTGGACTCGGTGAAGGAACGCCTGTTTAGCGCGATGAAGGTGATGAACCGCGAGATTAACCTCCAAAACCTCAAGGCGAACATACGCAACAAGACGCGTGAAGACATCGACGAACAGCAGCGCAACTACTTTCTGCAACAGCAGATAAAGAACCTGCAGGCAGAAATGGGTAACGAGTCGTCGCCAGAGAAGGCAGAACTGCTCAAGAAGGCAGAGAACAAGAAATGGACGAAAGAGGTGGAGCGCATCTTTATGAAAGAGGTGGCCAAACTGGACAACCTCAACCCCCAGAGTCCCGACTTCAACGTACAGCTGACCTATCTCCAGACGATGGTGAACCTGCCGTGGGGCGAATATACCGTCGACAACCTCGACCTGAAGCGTGCGCAACGCATACTCGACCAAGACCACTACGGCATGGAGAAGGTGAAGGAGCGCATACTGGAGTATATGGCCGTGCTCTCGCTGCGTGGCGACCTGAAGTCGCCCATCATCTGTCTCTACGGTCCTCCGGGCGTGGGCAAGACCTCGCTGGGAAAGTCGATAGCGGCAGCCATGAAGCGCAAGTACGTGCGCATGTCGCTGGGCGGACTGCACGATGAGGCAGAAATCCGCGGGCACCGCCGCACCTATATAGGCGCCATGCCCGGCCGTATCATCAAGAGCATCCAGAAGGCCAATTCGAGCAACCCCGTGTTCATACTCGACGAGATAGACAAGGTGACGCAAAACACCCATAACGGCGACCCGGCATCGGCACTGCTCGAAGTGCTCGACCCGGAGCAGAACAATGCCTTCCACGACAACTACCTCGATGTGGACTACGACCTCTCAAAGGTGCTCTTCATTGCCACGGCCAACAACCTGAGCACCATACCCGGACCACTGCGCGACCGCATGGAGGTAATCGAGGTAAGTGGCTATATCACAGAGGAAAAGATAGAAATCGCAAAGCGACACTTGATACCCCGCGAACTGGAGAACACGGGACTCGATGCCAAAGATGTGAAACCAACCTTCAGCAAGGCCGCCATCGAGAAGATGATCGAACAGTACACCCGCGAGAGCGGTGTGCGACAGTTGGAGAAAATCATCAACAAGGCCCTGCGCAAGATTGCCTATCGCCATGCACTCAACGGTGATCCCGCCAAGATAAAGATTACGCCCGACGAACTCAACGACCTGTTGGGCAAGCCCCCCTTCTACCGCGACATCTATCAGGGCAATGCCTATGCGGGCGTCGTTACGGGACTGGCCTGGACAAGCGTAGGCGGAGAAATACTGTTCATCGAGACCTCGCTGTCGAAGGGCAAGGGCGGGAAACTGACCCTGACCGGCAACCTGGGCGACGTGATGAAAGAGTCGGCAGTACTCGCACTGGAATATGTGAAGGCCCATGCGGAGAAACTGAACATCGACTCACGCATCTTCGACCACTGGAACATCCACATCCACGTGCCGGAGGGAGCCACGCCAAAGGACGGACCCTCGGCAGGCATCACCATCGCCACGAGTATCGCCTCGGCACTGACCCAGCGCAAGGTGCGCAAGAACACGGCCATGACGGGCGAGATAACCCTCCGCGGCAAGGTGCTCCCGGTGGGCGGCATCAAGGAGAAGATTCTGGCCGCCAAGCGAGCCGGCATAACTGATATCGTGATGTGCCAGGAGAACGAGAAAGACATCAACGAAATACCCGAGGTATATCTCAAGGGAGTGAAGTTCCACTATGTAGAAAACGTGCAGGACGTGTGGAATTTTGCCTTGACCGACGAGATTGTAGAGAATCCCATAGACCTGAGCATCCCAGAAGAGGATGAAGGCAAGGAAAAGAATGCGAACTGAAGAATTTGGCACTATACTGCAATGACATTTGAACTACAGCATACAGATCCGGCCAGTGATGCCCGTGCAGGCCTGATAACGACAGACCACGGTCAGATTATGACGCCAATATTCATGCCCGTGGGTACTGCGGGCAGTGTAAAGGGCGTACACTTTGCAGAACTCCGGGAACAAGTGAAGGCCCAGATTATCCTGGGCAATACCTATCACCTTTATCTGCGTCCGGGACTCGACATTCTGCGTCAGGCAGGCGGACTGCATCAGTTCAACACCTGGGACCGTCCGATACTGACCGACTCCGGAGGCTTTCAGGTGTTCTCGCTGACGGGCATCCGCAAGCTGCGCGAGGAGGGTTGCGAGTTTCAGAGCCACATCGACGGGTCGCGCCACATCTTCACGCCTGAGAACGTTATGGACACCGAGCGCATCATCGGTGCCGACATCATGATGGCCTTCGACGAGTGTCCACCGGGACAGAGCGACTACAGCTATGCAGAAAAAAGCCTGCGACTGACGCAGCGCTGGCTGGAACGCTGCGTGAAGCGATTCCGGGAGACCGAGCCGCTCTACGGCTACAGCCAGAGCCTGTTCCCCATCGTGCAGGGCTGCACCTACAAGGACCTCCGCCGCGACGCTGCCAAGCACGTGGCTGACATCGGTGCCGACGGCAATGCCATCGGTGGACTGGCCGTTGGTGAACCGACGGAAGTGATGTACGAGATGATTGAGGTGGTCAACGAGATACTGCCAAAGGACAAGCCGCGCTACCTGATGGGAGTGGGCACGCCCCAGAACATTCTCGAAGCCATAGAGCGCGGCGTGGACATGTTCGACTGCGTAATGCCTACCCGTAATGGGCGCAACGCCATGCTCTTCACCTACGAGGGCACGATGAACATGCGCAACAAGAAGTGGGAAAACGACTTCTCGCCCATCGACCCCGACGGCTGCGAGGTGGACCGCATCCATTCGAAGGCCTACCTGCACCACCTCTTCAAGGCGCAGGAACTGCTGGCCATGCAGATTGCCTCCATCCACAACCTGGCCTTCTACCTGAGACTGGTGACCGATGCGCGCCAGCATATCATCGCAGGCGACTTTGTGGCGTGGAAGCGGAGTGTGACAGAACAATTAGGGCGCAGACGATGAGTAAGACAGCAGACTTTAGTGAGTTGAGGAAAGGCTTCAAGGGCTATCGCCGCCGCCGTGCCATCAGCAGGCGCTGGCGTAAGGTTAGCGCTTTCTTTGCCAAGTGGCTGGGATGGCTGCGCGTGGTGAAGTATGCCAACCCGTTCCGCTACCTGCACCGACTCGACAGATATATCATTGCCAAGTTCATCGGCACATATATCTATTCCATCCTGCTGATCATCTCCATCGCCATTGTGTTCGACGTAAACGAGAACCTGGCGAAGTTCTCCACATACGGTGCACCGCTGAAGGCTATTGTCGTCGACTACTACGCCAACTTCGTGCCCTACTTCTCCAACCTCTTCTCGCCGCTGTTCGTGTTCATCGCCGTCATCTTCTTCACCTCCAAGCTGGCCGGCAACTCCGAGATTATTGCCATGCTGGCGGCAGGTGTCAGTTTCAAACGGCTGCTCCGCCCGTACATGATTTCAGCAGCACTCATCGCTGTGGTCAATCTGCTGCTGGGTGCCTACGTCATCCCCAAAGGCACGGTGGTACGCCTGGACTTTGAGGCGAAATACAAGAACTCTCAGAAGAACCTCTCTGCCTCCAACGTCCAACTGATGGTTGGTCCGGGCATCATCGCCTACATGCAGCAGTACGACGACCGCTCTAAGACGGCCTACGGCTTCTCACTCGACAAGTTTGAGAACAAGAAACTGGTGAGCCACATGACGGCTACGACACTGCGCTACGACTCTATCAGTGACAGCCGCTACCACTGGAAGGCCACCAACTACAAGATCCGTACGCTGAAGGGCCTGCGCGAACAGATTACATCTGGCACGAGCCTCGACACGATGATTATGATGGAACCGATGGACCTCGTATTCTCAAAGGGACAGCAAGAGACACTCACCTCGCCTGAGCTGCGCCAGTACATCTCGAAGCAGATAGACCGCGGTTCGGGCAATGTGGTACAGTATGAGGTGGAATACCACAAGCGCATAGCCACCTCGTTTGCATCCTTCATCCTGACCATCATCGGTGTGAGCCTCTCCAGCCGCAAGCGCAAGGGCGGCATGGGCCTCTACTTGGGCATTGGCCTGGCACTCTCGTTCAGCTATATCCTGCTGCAAACCATCAGTGCCACCTTTGCCATCAATGCAGACACGCCGCCAATGCTGGCAGCGTGGATTCCTAACCTACTTTATGTTTTTATAGCTTACTTCTGTTACAAACAAGCACCCAATTAGAATGAAATTCGACGAAACATATCTCAACGACAACATCCTTGACGCGCTGTATGACATGCACTTCGACGAGATGACCCCCATTCAGGAGCGCTGCATACCCGAAATTCTCGACGGCTACGACGTGCTCGGTGTGGCACAGACAGGTACCGGCAAGACGGCAGCCTATCTCCTGCCAATCCTCTCGCTGCTCGACGACGGCGGCTATCCCAAGGATGCCATCAACTGCATCATCATGTCGCCCACCCGCGAACTTGCCCAGCAGATAGACCAGTCCATGCAGGGCTTTGGCTATTATCTCGACGGCGTGTCGTCGGTGGCCGTCTACGGCGGCAACGACGGCGGACGCTACGAACAGGAACTACGTGGCATGCGACTCGGTGCCGACGTGCTCATAGCCACTCCCGGCCGTCTGCTGAGTCATCTCAAGGTGGGCAACCTCGACCTGAGCCGCTGCTCGTTCTTCGTACTCGACGAGGCTGACCGTATGCTCGACATGGGATTCATCGACGACATCCAGAAGATTGTCAACCAGCTTCCGGAGAACTGCCAGCGTGTCATGTTCTCTGCCACCATGCCGCCAAAGATACGCCAACTGGCCGTATCGCTGCTCCACAACCCCGTGGAAATCAAGATTGCCGTGAGCAAACCGGCAGAGAAGATACGCCAGTCTGCCTACGTGTGCTACGAACCCCAAAAGCTACAGATTGTGAAGCACCTCTTCCAGTCGGGCAACTTGCAGCGCGTGATTATCTTCTCAGGCAAGAAAGACAAGGTGAAAGAGGTGACCCGCCAGCTCAGGCTGATGGAGATCAACTGCGACCAGATGCACAGCGACCTCACACAGCAGGAGCGCGACGAGGTAATGTACCGCTTCAAGGCCGGACAGACAGATGTGCTCGTGGCTACCGACATCGTGGCCAGAGGCATAGACATCGACGACATACGCATTGTCATCAACTACGATGTTCCCCACGATGCCGAGGACTACGTGCACCGCATAGGCCGCACTGCACGCGCAGACCGCGACGGACAGGCCATCACCTTCGTAAGTGACAACGACATCACCCGTTTCCAACAGATAGAGCACTTCCTGGGCAAGGAGGTAGAGAAGACGCCCCTACCCGACGGCCTGGGCGAAGCGCCTGCCTACACACCGCGCGAAAAGAAGCGCAACGACACCCGACGCCGCGGACGATGGCACAGCAAGGGAAACGGCAACCACAACAACCACCACAGACGCGGAGGAAAGAAAAATGCGAAAGGCAAGGACTCAAAAGGCAAGGACGCATCCAACAAAAAGCCCTGACAGGAATTTACCTGTCAGGGCTTTTTCTTTATGTCTTACACTGTGATTACAGAATGGCGTTAGCCTTGTCTTCCTGACCTGTAGCCAGATAGATGTTCTTCAGCAGATAGCCCCACTTCACTGTCATCTGGTCGGGATCGAGCTTCTGGGCCTTCTCGAAGTCCACCTGTGCATCGTTGAGATACTGACGGTAGATCTTGTCATTCTCAGGAGTCAGACGGCCTGTACGCATGTCGGAGTTCTGCTCGTTGAAAGCAGCTGCCTTGTTGTATTTGCACACGGCACGGTTGAACACGCACTGCAGGTAAGCAGGAGCATCCTCTGGCACGAGGTTGAACTCAGCGATAGACTCGTCGAACTTCTTCTCACCCATCAGCAGGAATGCCTTGTAGACATGGGGCAGAGAAGCCTTCGGGTCCTTGGCCAGACGCTCGTCAGCGAGACGGAGCACCTCAGCATTGTCGCCCTTTGCAAGATAAGCATCAGCCAGTGAACCATATACCTGGTCATTGTCGGGGAACTGGGCATAGAGGGCCTTCATATCGTTGAGGTACTTCACGGAATCCTCAGCGGTCTTCTGGTTCAGACGCATGCAGTAGAGCAGGAACTCAAACGACAGGTCGTGAATCTGCTTGGCCGTGTCCTGAACACCGATCTTGAAGAAGTCGCAGGCCTTGGCATAGTTCTGCAACTGCACTGCAGAGCGTCCGCCGTAGAAGGCTGCCACACCGCGGTTGGGATCCTGCTTAGCTGTCTCCTCGTCGCCAAAGGGCATGGTGGATCCAGAGGTCAGATAGAGGTCGAAGGCCTCGAAAGCCTCCTTGTCCTTCTTTTCGTTGGCAAAGTCGATGGCTGCATTGAGCACACCGATACGGACGCTCTTCAGACGGTCGGCATTCTTGTTGCGGAAACGGATCTTTACCTTACCCTTCTCGTTGGGCTGCTGGTCATACTTGTCGCACTCTATGGCTGCCTTAATGGCCTGCATACCGGCGCTGAGCATACCGTCCTTGTCGAAGGGATCGTTCTTCTGCATCACCTGGTTGGTGGTCTTGATGCCGTCTTCCTGCTCAAACTTCTTGTAGGTGATGTCTACGAGCGTGTTGTAAGCCTTGGCCTTGTCGGTCGTGGCGTCGCTTGTCAGTGCCGGGGTGATTGCCTTTACAGCTTCTTCCCAGTTGTCCATCTTGGAGGCCTGCTTTACGAGGTCGTCCTGTGCAAAGGCTGTGGTAGCACTTGCTGCTACGAGAGCCATCATCATAAACTTTTTCATAAGCCTTTTAATTTATTGGTTAGATATAATATTGTGAATTTACGCTTCCGGAGCATCGGGTGTCTCTATCAGGGGCGTGTCGTTTTCAGACAGAATCTCCTCGCCGTCGACGTCTGCCTCCTCAATGTCTTCGTCCTGGTTCGACATCACCTTGCACACGCTGGCTATAGAGTCGTTCTTCTTCGTAAGGTTAATGAGTCTCACGCCCTGTGTGGCACGTCCCATGACGCGAACGTCAGCCACTTTCAGCCTGATCAGCACACCTGACTTGTTGATAATCATGAGGTCGTTCTCGTCGGTGACCACCTTGATAGCCACCAGCTTTCCGGTCTTCTCGGTCACGGCAAGTGTCTTCACACCCTTGGCACCACGAGCCGTCTTGCGGTAGTCCTCTATGTCGGTACGCTTACCGTAGCCGTTCTCCGATACCACCATGATGGTTTCTGTCTCGGGATCGTTGACGCATACCATGCCTATCACCTCATCGTCGCCGCCATCGAGACGCATACCAATGACACCTGTAGACACACGTCCCATGGTGCGCACCTCGTTCTCGTCGAAACGTACGGCACGGCCGTTACGGTTAGCCAGCAGCAGCTCGTTCTTGCCGTTGGTCAGACGTACGGCCACCACTTCGTCGCCCTCGTTGATGTTGATGGCGATGACACCGTTGGCACGCGGACGCGAATAGGCCTCCAGACAGGTCTTCTTGAGCAGGCCCTTCTTGGTGGCAAACACCACATAGTGGCTTTCGAGGAACGCCGTATCGTCGAAGTTCTTGATACGCAGCACGGCGTTGATGGCATCGTCGGGCTCGATGTTGAGCATGTTCTGAATGGCACGGCCCTTCGAGTTCTTGTCGCCCTCGGGAATCTCGTAGCACTTCTGCCAGTAGCAGCGTCCCTTCTGTGTGAAGAAGAGTAGCGTGTTGTGCATCGTGGCGGGATAGATATATTCCGTGAAGTCGTTGTCGCGGTGGCGTGCGGCCTTGGAACCCATGCCTCCACGTCCCTGCTCGTGGAACTCGTCGAGGTTTGTGCGCTTGATATAGCCCATGTGCGAAAGAGTAATCACCACTGGGTCATCGGGATAGAAGTCCTCGGCATTAAACTCGTGGTCGAAGGGGATAATCTCCGTCCGACGCTCGTCACCGTATTTCTCCTTCACTTCCAGCAGGTCTTGCTTCATCACCTCCCGGCAGCGCTCGGGATTGTCGAGTATCTCCTGCAGGTCGGCAATGAGTTTCATCAGGTCGTCGTACTCCTGGTGGAGCTGGTCCACACGCAGACCCGTGAGTTGTGCCAGTCGCATGTCTACGATAGCCTTCGACTGCATCTCATCGAGTTCGAAGCGGGCCTCAAGGTTACGTTGGGCATCGGTGGGGGTCTTACTATTTCTAATAATGTGTACCACCTCGTCGATATTGTTCACGGCTATGATAAGTCCTTCGAGTATGTGGGCACGCTCCTTGGCCTTGCGCAGGTCATACTGCGTGCGGCGTATGGTCACGTCGTGACGGTGCTCTACGAAATACTTCACACACTCCTTGAGCGACAGCAGGCGCGGACGTCCCTTGACCAGGGCGATGTTGTTGACCGAGAACGAACTCTGCAGGGCTGTCATCTTGAAGAGTTTGTTGAGCAGCACGTTGGCATTGGCATCGCGCTTACAGTCCACCACGATACGCATGCCCTGCCGGCCCGACTCATCGTTGACGTTGGCCACGCCCTCAATCTTGTGTTGGTTGGCCAGGTCGGCGATATAGGCCACGAGGTCGGCTTTGTTCACGCCATAGGGTATCTCGGTAACCACAATTTTGTCGTGCTGGTCGCCACTCTCAATCTCTGCCTTGGCGCGCATCACTATACGCCCGCGTCCCGTCTCATAAGCCTCGCGAACGCCCTGCAAGCCATAGATATACGCTCCTGTTGGGAAATCGGGACCGGGAATATATTTCATCAGTCCATCGGTATCTATGTCGGGGTTGTCGATATAGGCACAACAACCATCGATGACCTCGCCCAGGTTGTGCGTTGGCATATTGGTGGCCATACCCACGGCGATACCGTTGCCGCCGTTCACCAACAGGTTTGGCACCTTGGTAGGCATCACAGTAGGCTCCTGCAGAGAGTCGTCGAAGTTGTTCATCATGTCTACGGTCTCCTTATCCAGGTCGTCCATGATGTGCTCACCCATCTTCGAGAGACGGCACTCGGTATATCGCATGGCTGCCGGCGAGTCGCCGTCCACGCTACCGAAGTTACCCTGACCATCTACCAGTGTGTATCTCATGTTCCAGTCCTGAGCCATGCGCACAAGGGCACCATAGACTGAGGAGTCGCCGTGGGGATGGTACTTACCGAGTACCTCACCCACCACGCGGGCACATTTCTTATAAGGTTGCGTAGAGACGTTGTTGATGTTCATCATGCCATAGAGAATGCGACGGTGCACTGGCTTGAAACCATCGCGCACATCGGGAAGGGCACGCGCTACAATGACTGACATGGAGTAGTCGATGTAGCTGGACTTCATTTCCTCTTCAATGTTGATCTTGATAATTCTGTCGTTGTCGAATGTTTGATCCATTATGATTTAATACTTCAATTTTTAAATTCTTCTACTTTTTAACTCGTCTGTTTTTACTGTTTTTCGCGTTTAAGGCGTTTTTTAAGCCCGCTGACGCGTTTTTAACCGTGCAAAGGTAAGCATTATTTTCTGTTTCCACAAACCTTTTAAATTATTTTAGCGGAAAGTTTGTATTTCTTTTGGCACGAAGTTTGCAAGATTAATTGTAACTTTGCACCCAAATAGTAATTCGTAAATAGTTAAAATAGTAAATTCCATGGCTAGTCAGTTTTCACCCAAGGTATCTGAGGTTCTTGCATTCTCACGCGAAGAGGCTGCAAGATTAGCCAGTCGGTCGGTAGGACCGGAGCACCTGCTACTGGGTCTGCTACGCATGAAAGAAGGACCGGTAATCGATGTCTTCCGCCGTATGAACTTGAACTTACAGACTGTAAAGACAGAACTCGAAAATAGAGTGCGCGAAGACGAGATTGGAGTACCTATCTACACCAATGAACTGGTATTAAACGAAAAAGCGAGCAATATATTGAAACTCGCTGTGCTTGAAGCACGTATACAGCATACAACAAGAGTAGACGAACAACATCTGCTGTTGGCCATTCTTCACGATTCGGTCAACAACGGAGCCAAACAAGTATTAGAACTGAATAATATGAATTATGAAGACGCTATGGCCATACTCCGCGCACCCCAGCAGAGCGGTATGACCACCAACGGCATAGGCCTGCCCGACGAAGACGAGGAAGACTTCGAGGAAGCCGGTAACCAGGGCAACAGCCAGGGCAAAACATCAGCCACGACGACACAGGCCAAGAAGCCCGCCTCCAAGACCCCTGTGCTCGACACCTTCGGTACCGACCTCACCCAGGCCGCTATGGAAGGTAAGCTCGACCCCTGCGTGGGACGTGAAAAGGAGATTCAGCGCGTGGTGGAGATACTGGGCCGCCGCAAGAAAAACAATCCCATACTTATCGGAGAGCCTGGCGTGGGCAAAAGCGCCATTGTAGAGGGACTGGCACAGAAGATTGCAGACCACCACACCAGTCCGATGCTCTTCAACCGCCGCATCTATACGCTCGACATGACCAGCGTAGTGGCTGGTACCAAGTACCGCGGCCAGTTTGAGGAGCGACTAAAGGCCCTCATGAGGGAGATTGAGTCCAATCCCGACGTCATCGTCTTCATCGACGAGATTCACACCATCATCGGTGCCGGATCCACACCGGGCAGCATGGATGCCGCAAACATCCTCAAACCCGGACTGGCACGCGGCACCATACAGTGTATCGGTGCTACCACACTCGATGAATACCGCAACTCCATCGAAAAAGACGGTGCTCTGGAGCGACGCTTCCAGAAGGTACTCGTAGAACCCACCTCTACAGACGAGACCCTACAGATACTCCGCAACGTCAAGGACCGCTATGAGCACCACCACCACGTGACCTTCACCGACGAAGCACTCGTGGCCTGTGTCAAATTGACAGACCGCTATGTCACCGACCGCTACATGCCCGACAAAGCCATCGATGCCCTCGACGAGACTGGATCGCGCGTACATCTGAGTTGTGCCCACATACCGCCCGAAATCGCTGAGACGGAAAAGGAGATTGCGCGCATAAAAGAGCGCAAGAACAACGCCGTAAGAAACCAGAACTTCGAGCTCGCCGCCGGCTATCGCGACCGCCAGACACAACTGGAGAAAGACTTGCGCGAGATGCAGCAGAAATGGGAGAACGGTGAGACCGGCGAACGACAAAATGTCACTGCAGACGATGTGGCTGATGTGGTGTCGATGATGACCGGCGTACCCGTGCAACGCATGGCTGAGCAGGAAGGCATACGTCTGAAGGGCATGGCTCAGGAACTGAAAAGTGCCGTGATAGCACAAGACAAGGCCATCGACAAGATGGTGCGTGCCATACAGCGCAACCGCGTAGGCCTGAAAGAGCCCAACCACCCCATTGGCGTGTTCATGTTCCTCGGACCTACGGGTGTCGGCAAGACCTATCTCGCCAAGAAACTGGCTGAATTTATGTTTGGCAGTACCGACGCACTCATTCGTATTGACATGAGTGAATATACCGAGAGCTTCAACACCTCGCGACTCATCGGTGCGCCTCCGGGATACGTAGGCTATGAGGAGGGCGGACAGCTGACAGAGCGCGTGCGCCGCCATCCCTACTCCATCGTACTGCTTGACGAGATTGAGAAAGCCCACAGCAACGTCTACAACCTACTGCTACAGGTGCTCGACGAAGGACGACTCACCGACGGCAACGGACGATTGGTGGACTTCCGCAATACGGTCATCATCATGACTTCCAACGCTGGCACACGACAACTCAAGGACTTCGGGCGAGGCGTGGGATTCAGTGCAGCCGCCAACGGAACGGGACTCATGCTCAACGAGCAGGACAAGGAGCACGCACGCAGCATCGTGCAGAAGGCGCTCTCGAAACAGTTTGCGCCCGAATTCCTCAACCGACTCGATGAGATTATCACCTTCGACCAGCTCGACCTACAGGCCATACGACAGATTATCGACATAGAACTCAAGGGACTCTATCAGCGCATTGCACAGACAGGCTACCAGATAGAACTCTCCGACGAGGCCAAGGACTTCGTCGCCACCAAGGGCTACGACGTACAGTTCGGTGCCCGTCCGCTGAAGCGTGCCATACAGAACTACATTGAGGACGGAGTCAGCGACCTCATCGTCAACGGTGATCTCAAACCCGGCGACACCATACGCGTCACTAAGGCTGAAGGCAAGGAGGAACTGACGTTCAGAGCGGAAG
>Ga0326514_10002055_pt1 | contig 12893 bp, 15 predicted proteins | sample 3_2548_0518_D_FD_203653 | JGI IMG/M metagenome (GOLD analysis project Ga0326514, IMG submission 203653) | Bovine rumen microbial communities from UC Davis, California, United States - 3_2548_0518 | ecosystem: Host-associated > Mammals > Digestive system > Stomach > Rumen | place: USA...
TAATAAATAAGCTCTCAAAGGTCAAGCTTGACGGCAAGCCCCTGTACACACAGGAAAACTTTCTCAAATGGAATAAAGAGGCGGAAAAATCACCCTAAATTTGGGGAGACATACTTAAACTTATGGAATAAAATATATATCAGAAAGGAGAAACTATGCGTACTATTGCTTTTAACATAACCGGACAACATATCTCGGCAAGTCCGATATCTGATCTTGTCGGCAATACAAGAAACTATGTGAAGGCTATCTTTACTTTCTCGGAAGAGTGGAACAACATCTTAAAGGTTGCTGTGTTTACGGCTAATTCAAAACAGTATTTTGTTATCATTGAAAACGGCGAGTGCACGGTACCGGGCATAGCTATGAGCGGTGAGTTTTTCACGGTCGGCATATATGGCGGAGCAGACGCACTAAGACTCACTACAGACACCGTGCGGGTAAGGGTAGAGGAGTCCGTGAGACAGAAACCTCCGTATGACGTGGTCGACATGTATGAAGGCTTGGAAAATGCCATAGAGGCATTAGGAGAGGAAGATGTCAACCTGCAAGGGCAGATAACAGGACTTGACACAAGACTTGTAACAGCAGAGGAAAAAATTGAAGACCTGGAAGAGATGCCAGCCATAGCAGATGAAGCCTTGGCTAAGGCGAATCGGGCTGTGGCGGATGCAACCGCCGCACAGAGAACAGCGGATCAGGCTATAACAGATGCAGCCGCCGCACAAAGAACAGCCAATCAGGGTGTGACAGATGCAGCCGCCGCACAGAGAACAGCGGATCAGGCTATAATAGATGCCGGCAGGGCACAAGATACAGCTGATCAAGCGGTGTCGGATGCTGCCGGGGCACAGAGGACTGCTGATCAAGCCGTATCAGATGCAGCCGACGCACAGACCGCCGCTGATACAGCCAATAATAAGGCTGACACACTGGCTGCAAGGCTTACATCTCATGAAGGGCTGTCCATAGCTTCACCGAATGGAGTACACAGTCTCAGGTTTGTGACGTCTACAGGGAAACTACAGATATATGACCCTGTTGAGGATCAGTGGACTGATATCACATCCGGATCCGGAGGGGAGATATCAGTTGACGATGTTCTTTCAGCCATATCGTTAAACCCTGTCCAGAACAGGGTACTGACAAACAAGATAAATGAGATCATAGCTCTCATACAGACCCATGAGGATAAGGTTGTCTCAGATACAAACGGGGTTCACGGACTCAGAAAGAAATCCGGAGCGGATATCCTCCAGACATATGATGCCCAGAATGATGTATGGAGAGATATATCAGCCCCGACAGCTACGGGAAGCAGTCCCGGAGTAGTGCAACCGGACGAGGAGACCATAATGATAAATAACGGAGTCCTCTCTACGCCGGAACCGGCGGCACAGAGTGCTCTGACTTCCATCTCTCCTTCCTTCTCTTCCACTGCCACCTACTCCCCGGGCGACTACGTCACCTATGGCGGTAACCTGTACCAGTTCATCAACGACCATACCGGGGCATGGGATGATGCGGATGTGGCACAGACAACGGTAGGAGGTGAGATTGAGGCACTTGCCAAGAGCGCCCGCGCCATGGCAGACGCCGAAATAGCTACAGAAAACGGAGCACACGGATTCCGCTATTATGACGAAGAATTTCAGTACTCCACAACCGCATATTCGGCGGTTACTCCTGCAGGAACTGAAAATCCGAAAGAACAGGGTTGGTATGTTCTTGTTGATGGAGAATATGAATTGACAACTGACGAAACCGTAGTAGCAGGTACGACCTATTACTCGGCAACGATAACATGGCATACAATAGAGACCGGAGGAGCGAACGAATTATACATCGATTCTCAAGGATTTATCTCCATTAACTATGATAATGTCCCAATAATAAACTAAAGGAGGAAAAAATGTCAGATAACAGATTGATTAATCATTCACAAGGAGAAAGAATGATTGACGCACTCGAAAGAGTAGCAAACGCCATGGAAACCACAGAAGGTGGAATAATCTATGGCTACCACATTGACGGATCAGAAAGCGATCCCAGTGCAAAGGTTACATACCTTAAAGACGCAGTAGGAATGACACCTGCACACATGAACTACATATCAGGAGTCTTTGATTTCGGCTCGTTTGAGGATGCATTCTTTATGCCACGCCCTTGCATGCTGAAGTCAAACGGAACAGTAGATTACTACCTTAACCCGAATGACTATTCAAAGCGTGAAAACGGAACTGCATCTGATATAGCCAATACATCCTACGGTGGTAACGCTATGATGGAGTGGGGACAGGGCGGCAAAAAGATCTGGATAAAGAGAGTTCCATCAAATGATGGAAAGAGTGTATCTGTATTTATCGCAGACCACAAAGTCGATGAAGGATTCCACGATTACTCGTTCCATAATGCAAATGGTCAGAGTGTGGCTCACTTCTATACGGCTATCTATAACGGCTCACTTATCTCCGACAAGGTAAGGTCTCTATCGGGACAGGCTGTCATGAAATCCCAGACAGCAGCTAATGAGGTGACTTACGCACAGGCTAATGGTGCTACCATGTGGGATATTGAGAAGAAAGCAGATATTGATCTGATTAACAGCCTCCTCATCCTCATGGGTAAATCCACGGATACACAAGCTGTATTTGGCGAGGGCTTACACACAGGCGGTTCCGAAGCTATCAATAACAATTTTAGAACAGGTGTCCACAATACAAAGGGTCTTTTCTATGGAACAAATAGCGGTGCTATCTCTGATGGTTCTTATGGTAATGCTGTAAAGGTATTCGGTATGGAGAACTGGTGGGGCTTCCAGTGGAGAAGATATCTTGGTCACATTATGGCAAACGGAGTGCAGAAAGAAAAACTAACCTATGGAAAAGAGGATGGTTCGGGTGTAGTCGGATTCAACCTCACTGGAGACAACTATATCTCTGTTGGTGCTACTCCTGAAGGTTCATCAGGTGGATATATCAGCGAGATGCATTTTACAGAAGGTGGAGACTTCCCCAAGGTTGCAAGTGGTTCATCGGCTACTCACTATTGTGATGGTTTGTGGTTCAACAACGGCTTGGTCGCCGTCCCGCTCCGTGGTGGCTGCTCGACCGATGGTGCTCATGTCGGTGCGCTGTGCGTCGGCCTGTACGCCACTGCGTCGTTTGCGGTCTGGCACGTCGGGGCTTCCCTCTCCTGTAAACCACTTGCCTGAAAGGGTGAATGACCGCTTGAGGTCAGAGGGGAAACGGCGAAGCTGTGTCCCCTTAACATATTGATCGGTATGACTTATGAATAAGATATAGGGCTTTATCGCACGCCTCTGGTGTTCTGCGTCGCGGTCGCCGTCCCGCTACGTGGTGGCAACTCGAACAATGGTGCTCATGTCGGTGCGCTGTACGTCAACCTGAACAACACTGCGTCGAATGCGAACTGGAACATCGGGGCTTCCCAACCCTATCTATTGTCGGAACTGACAACTAAATGTGTGATATTGTCCTCTCCCCTTGGAGAAAATCAACCTGATAGCAAGCATCTGTGAGTAGCATAAGCTGAATATGGTTTACTCCCCATACAAGGCGGTCGAAAGTGGATGAAGGGATAGGAGAACTTGCTAAAAAGAGAATAGGAGGAATAAAATCATGAAGTCAGTCAATCATGTTTATGAAGCGGCTGTATCTCATGAAATCAGAGCTAAGTCTGTCCATCGTGCATTGATAGGTAGAAGAGATAAAGGACGCTTCACTAAGTATTCTGCGGATGAAGAAAAGACTGTAGCTGACTCCTACGAATGGATTACAAATTATAAGATAGTAAAACATAAGCCTATCGAGATATATGATGGGATTTCAAGGAAGAAAAGGTCTATCATCGTACCGACGTTTCCTGAACTTGTAGTGCAACATTGTGTAGTGCTGGCTCTTATGCCTATGTTTATGAGAGGGATGTATGAGCATTCGTATGGCTCAATTCCTGATCGTGGAGCACATAAAGGAAGGTGCCATATACAGAAATGGATAAGAGACGATCCGAGGAATTGTAAGTATGTCTTGAAAATGGATATACGGCATTTCTTTGATTCAATTCCACACGACAGAATAAAAAAGATGCTCAGGGAGAGAATCCATGACGAGAGGATGATCGGGCTTCTGGATGATATCATTGATACGACAGACAAGGGGCTCCCGCTTGGATTTTATACATCACAATGGTTGGCTAATTGGTACTTAGAAGGACTTGATCATTATATCAAAGAAAGTCTTAAAGCTGCCCATTATATCAGATATATGGATGACATGGTTGTCTTTGGTTCAAATAAAAGAGAACTGCATAAGATGAGAGTCAAAATTGAAGAATATCTTGAAACGAAGCTCGGACTTAAACTTAAAGATAACTATCAGGTCTACAGATTTGATTATACCAGAAAAGATAAACATCACGGCAGAGATTTAGACTTTATGGGATTTAGATTCTATCGCGATAAAGTGATAATGAGAAAATCGATAATGCTAAAGGCTACAAGAAAAGTGAGAAAAGTATCTCGCAAAGAAAAGGCTACGATCTACGATGTTAGACAGACATTATCTTATTTAGGATGGATAAAGCATACAGATACATATGGTATGTATCTTACTTGGATAAAGCCTTATGTAAACATAGGCTACTTCAAGGATAGAATAAGCAACTATGACAGAAAACGAAAGGAGACTAAAGTATGTCTTGGAAAAGAGTTGAAAGCAGTGTAAGACCTGCGGAGATAGACAAAGATTCCTCTAAGAAATTTGTCTATGTGAACAAGAATGTTACGGAAGAAACAAGGACGGATGAGAGCGGTCAAGAGATGACTATGTATGTATTTGACCAAAATAAGATACTTCAGGACGACTGGGATGTTTACGAGTCAGCAATATCGGCTCATGATTCATCCGAGCAGAATAAGGCAGATATAGCCTATGTGGCTATCATGACCGGAGTAGAGCTATAAGGAGGGAAAAACGATGGCAAAGAAAAATACACAAAGTCCTATGTTTAACCAGATAAAGGAATGGTACGACACAGGAAGATGGACAAAAGAGAGAGTATATAATGTTGTGGGCAAGGTGATCACCGTTGACGAGTACGAAGAGATAACAGGAGAGCCGTATGAGTGATATCATCCACGGCGTAATACGCAAACCGCCCAACCCGACCAACTGGCAGTTTGCCACCCTGCCGCAAAAGATATTCCTGCCGGAGAGGGCAAGCATAAAAGATCATTTTGGATGCATATATCATCAAAGGTATTCTGATTGTACCGCAAACGCAGTTCTTGCCTGCGATGCGTATTATTATCACAAAAAGGGATGGATGCCGTCAACGGTATTCACCTACTACAATCAGAAAAAGAGAATAGACAAAACCGACATGTTGGATGATGGCGGCTCATCCGTAGAGTCAGCTCTCAACGCTGTAAGAAAATTCGGCGCGTGCAATTCAAAGGTGTGGTCAAACGATAAGCCGTTCAATGAAAAGCCGACGCTTGACGCATACACGGACGGTCTGAAAGGGCATGAGGTTACGAAGTATTATCAGCTCAGAACACTCACCCAGATCAGACAGGCAATCTCATCAGGCTATCCGGTAGTTATTGCGGTAGCGTGGCTATTTGACTTCATGAACAAATACTACACGCTTAACGATGTGTCAAAGGAGCGCGCAAAGAAGTGTGATACTGGTCATGCAGTGGTGATCGTAGGGTATAATGACAGTGTGGAGCGGTTTGAGATCCGAAACTCATGGGGTGAAGGCTGGGGTAATGACGGCTACGCATATATCACTTATGAAACGATGAAAAACATCATATGGTGGGATGATTCATATGTAGTGGTGCGATAGCCGCAAGAAATCACACAGAATCACGCAAAACAACAGGAAACAACAGGAGGAATCATGGCAGAAAGAAAACCTTCCCGAACATCAGTCGAGCAGATAGCAGTCGATCAGGCTGATATCATGGAGTCAATGGCGAAAATGATACAGACACTGATAACGGAGCTGGCGCAGTACAGAGCGGTTGAAAAAGAAGAGGAACAGATCAGGGAGTACGAGCATTATGCCAAGAATGTCAATGTATGAGAAAAAAGTCAAGCCGAAGCTTGATATTATTCAGGGGTGGGCGAGGAATGGTCTCACTCTTGATGACATTGCGCACAATTTAGGCATATCGAGGGGGAGTTTATTAAAATACAAATATAAATACAAAGAGTTAAATGATGCTATCAACGAAGGCAAGGAGATAGCGGATATACGAGTAGAAAACGCACTATACAGACGTGCGGTAGGGTATTATTCCACGGAACAAAAAATAGTCACGATAAAGGACGGTGACGGATCGTCACATCCTGAGATAGTAGAGTACGAAGTATATCACATGCCTGATGTGACGGCACAGATATTTTGGCTGAAGAACAGAAAGCCTGATGTATGGAGAGATAAGGTCGTAGTCGATGAGGTTAGTGATGAATGCATGGATATGTTAATGATTGGGGAGAGAGATGTGGAGAATAGCATGGAAACCACAGCCGAGGCAGTTGGCGTTTCAGAGCCGAACCGAGTATGAAGTCTTGTATGGCGGTGCTGCAGGCGGTGGAAAGTCGGAAGCTATGCTTACAGAAGCTCTGCGGCAAATAAGGATCCCGCATTATAAGGGCATCATTTTTCGTAAAACATATAAAGAGATGGGCGGTCTTGAATCAAGATCAAAATATCTCTACAAGATAGCGTGTCCGAAAGCAAAGTATAATAAATCGGATCATGAATGGACATTTCCATCCGGCGCTACCATAGAGTTTGGAAACATGCAAAGCTCTATATATAAAGAGAAATATCAGGGACAAGCCTATGACTTTGTAGGGTTTGATGAGCTTGGTCATTTTACTTGGGAGGAGTACTCTTATATGTTTTCAAGAAACCGTCCGACAGGAGAAGGGACTATAGTATATATACGCGCCACAGCCAATCCGGGAGGAGTCGGACACGCATGGATCAAAGACAGATTCATCACGGCTGCGCCGCCGGAAACACGGATAGAGTATGAGCTCGAAGTGACCACACCGGATGGCAAAACTATCGTGATGAAGAAAGACCGTGTGTATATACCCGCTACTATATTTGATAATGAAATCCTTTTGAAAAATGATCCCAACTATCTCGGAAGTCTTGCCATGCTCCCGGAAGCAGAAAAGCAGGCGTTGTTATATGGCAACTGGGATTCTTTTGGAGGACAGGTTTTCAGAGAGTGGGTCAATGATCCCGAACATTATCTTGACAGGAAGTGGACTCATGTCATTGAGCCCTTTGAAGTACCAAAGTACTGGAACATATGGAGAGGTTATGATTTTGGTTTTGCGAAGCCTTTTTCCGTGGGATGGTACACCGCAGACACCACCGGAAAGATATATAGGATCAGGGAGTATTACGGATGCACAGGGGAGCCGAACAAAGGACTTGAAATCGATCCTGCAAGGCAGGCGGCGAATATCAAAGCAATCGAAGAAGAAGATCCGAACCTGAGAGATCATAAGATTATAGGCATAGCCGATCCGTCTATATGGGATGCATCGAGGGGCGAGTCCATAGCGGATATTATGATAAAGCACCCGAATTATATATCATTTAACAAGGGAGATAATGAAAGGATCGCCGGGAAAATGCAGCTTCATTATCGTCTTGCTTTCGATGAAAATGGTGATCCGATGTTTCAGGTATTTAATACCTGCAAGCATTTTATCAGGACGATACCGGCTCTGGTGTACGATGAGTCAAATGTTGAGGATATCGATACTGATATGGAAGATCATATATACGACGAATGCCGCTATGTTCTAATGGAAAATCCTATCAGTCCGAGGCAGAATACTGCAAAACGTATAGACCTCAATGATCCTCTGAATCAGAGAGCAAAGAAAACAAGCTTTTATAATTTTTAGGGAGGTATTATGGCAAAGAGAAAAGAGAAAACGGATAATCAGGCAGCGGGTAAAAACAATCTTTCAGCAAAAGACGGACAGCTAAATAACATAACCGTTGATGATCTTGCGAAAGCAAGGAAAAAGCTTCGTGATTATAAAGACTACAAGCAACCACTTGAAAAGAGAATAAGAAATAATGAGGAATGGTGGAAGTTGAGGCACTGGGCTGTATCGGAGAGTGATAAGGACAGGAAGGCAAAACATATGGCGGAGCCTGTTTCTGCGTGGTTGCACAATTCGATAAATAACAAGCACGCCGACATGATGGATAATTTCCCGGAACCAATGGTATTACCAAGAGAAGAGTCAGACGATCCAGCCGCAAAGACTCTGACCTCAATTCTTCCTGTAGTATTGGAATATAACGACTATGAGCAGGTGTACTCTGATGCGGCATGGTACAAACTGAAACAGGGGTGCGGTGCCAAGATCATCGGATGGAATTCAAGAAAAAACAATGGTTTAGGTGATATCGATATCAAGAGAATTGATTTATTGAATCTTTTTTGGGAGCCGGGGATAAGCGATATACAGGACAGTGAACATATATTTCATATACAACTTGTAAACAATGAGCTTTTGAAACAACGTTATCCTGAAGCTGCCGAGGTGATCGGGGACAAGGAGATCGATCTGACACACTATGTGACGATGGATAAGATTGATGATTCTGAAAAGACGGCAGTAATAGACTGGTATTACAAAAAAGACAACGGCACAAAAGAGGTATTGCACTATTGCAAGTTTATAGGGGATGTGATCCTTTATGCGAGTGAGAATGATCCTCTGTATGCCGAGCGTGGGTTTTATGACCACGGTAAATATCCGTTCGTGCTCGATAGTCTTTTTACAGAAGAGGGCTCTCCGACGGGGTTCGGCTATATCGATATCATGAGAGATCCCCAGATGTATATCGACAAGCTTAATCAGGTTATACTTGATACTTCCGTCAAAGCATCGAAAGCGAGGTATTTTGTACATGACGGAGCCGGAATAAATGAGGAAGAGTTCAATGACTGGACAAAAGAGATTGTACATTTTAACGGCAATCCCGATCATGTAAGACCTTTTCAACCGGTGCAGGTTTCCCCTGCCAATATGCAGGTTTTGGAGTTTAAGATAAATGAGCTTAAGGAGACATCAGGGAACAGAGACTTTTCACAGGGTTCTACACAATCAGGAGTCACAGCAGCAACGGCTATAGCAGCTTTGCAGGAGGCAGGGTCTAAGCTGTCAAGGGATCTGATAAAGGCAACCTACAGATCATTCAAAAAAGAATGTGAACTTGTTATAGAGCTCATAAGACAGTTTTATGACGAGCCGAGAAAGTTTAGAATCCTTGGAGCAAACGGTGAGCAGAAATTCACTACTTTTTCTAATGAGTCCATAAGACCGCAACCTCAAGGGGTAGACTTTGATGTCGATCTGGGCGAGAGAGAACCGATATTTGATGTAATGGTGAATGCCGCCAAGAAGTCTACATATTCAAGGATGAGCCAAAATGAGCTTGCCCTACAGTTTTATGGATTAGGGTTCTTTGCTCCGGCTAATGCAGATGCGGCACTCTCCTGCCTTGATATGATGGAGTTTGAGGGCAAGGAGAAAATAATACAGAAGATACAAACAAACGGAAGTCTGTATCAGGCTTGTATGATGATGCAGCAACAACTCATGATGTTACAGGCACAGGGCATACCGGTTCAGATCCCCGGAATAAGCCCCGGCGGCGGTGGCATGGGTACAAATGAATCAGATATAAATACAGACAGTCTCGGAGGAGCCGCACCGAGGTCAGAGTTGCTTGAAAACGCGAAAAACAGGACGAGGCAGATGGCACAGGTATGATAAAGATAAAAATACTGGAAGACTCTATAAGAAATGAGTACACCATAGATATAACAGGGCACGCCGGGTATGCTGAAAAAGGAAAAGACATAGTATGTTCCGCGGTATCTGTAATTTTTTACATGGTGGCAAGTTATTTAGAGAAACAAGGAAGCAATCTCACGGATGTAATAACGGATAATAAGTCCGTGCTATATGTAAAGGAGGTTAATTTTCCGGAGAGTTTTGCGCTGGATATAGCTTCAGAGGGTTTTGATATGATAGCCAAGACCTATCCGGATCATGTGTCAGTAGAAAGGAGGGTATTATGTGGGAAACCATCGGAGAGGTCCTGACATCAGGTAACGGCATAGCGATAGGGGTATTGATAGTGATCATTGTCATATTGGTCATTGTCGGTATCAAGAAGGGACTTTTCTCGTGGCATGGTGATAATCTGACAATAGGCAGGGAAGCTTCGGAAAGAGAACGCTCCATCATCCGTAACCAGATCGACTGGGCAAAGCTTGCCTGTCAAGCGTTTGAAACGCAGGTGCCAAGGTTTGAGGGCTATAACGAGTTCAAGGGCAAGTTTATAATCGAGAAGGCATACGATGAGATCATAAGGTGGATAGCTTTTAACCACATCGAGAGCACAAAGTCGTATATAAGCATAAAACAGGAGATCATCTGGAACATTGTTCTCAAATACACGGCTGCCAAGGATATAACATCACCCAAGTTCAGGAAAATGACAAATGAGTATGTAGAGTATATCATCGATAACCTGATAAAGATCAGGGATGAATACCAGTAAGGGGGCTAAACATGAAGAATACAACTTATGACGTGCTGAAATACATAGCACAGATCGTACTGCCGGCGATAGGAACGCTTTATTTTGCCCTGGCAAATATATGGGGGTTTCCATACGCCGAGGAAGTAGTAGGCACTATCACGGCGATTGATACGTTTCTCGGGGTAATTCTCGGAGTGTCATCGTCAAAGTATAACAAAGAGATCAGGGATCCTGAGTATTTGAATGTATTAAGACAACAGGAAAAAAGAATAGCTGATGGTGAATATGATAATACAGATTATACCGGGGGTGAGTAGATGAAGCTTGAATTTGAAAAGATACCGGCGAAGAGTATTTCTTACGGAGCCACGAGAAATAGAAAGACGATCAAGTATATTGTGATCCACTATACCGGGAACGTAGGAGACACAGCAAGAGGAAACGGACTGTATTTCAAAAACGGCAACGAGAGAGAGGCAGGAGCTCATTTCTTTGTTGACAAAAAAGGAAACATCGTGAGATCCATCCCGATGAACAGAACTGCATGGAGCGTCGGGGGATTCTTCACCAAGGAGCACGATGCAGCCATGTACTACCAAAGATGTATCAACAGCAACAGCGTGTCGATAGAGCTGTGTGATCTGACAGGGAGTCCAAGCAGAAAACAGGAAGAAGTGGTCAAGGCTCTGATAGAGTACATACAGTATTATTGTCCGAATGCAACTACGATAATCAGGCACTGGGATGTAAACGGCAAGGATTGTCCTCATCCCATGGCAGGTAAGGGAAATCTTTTGTGGAAGGGTTTCAAGAAGGCAGTTAGTTGAGTTTGTTCACTCCTTTGATATATGGGGCAGGTTATTCCTGTCCCAAATTTTTTCACAATATGATTGATTTTGGGTTGACATTTGTTAAAAATAGATTATAATAATGATATAAGATTTCATGAGTTGTCAAGAGGGGTGTCGTAGAATAGGCTACAAAGCCCGAAAAAGCGTTATTTATTGATGAATTCCCAAGCTGAGGAGGCGGGTTCGACTCCCGTGTCCTGCTGTGAAGAATAAAACCTCGCAAACACCGTGTTTTCGGTAGGTGCGAGGTTTTTGATTTTTCCGAAAAAGAACAATTGTTTGTGATAAATAATGCAATTTACGACAGTTTACGACACTTTAGTGTCGTACCGGGTGTCGTACTTTTTATCCCAAGAAGCTCTGCACCGGCTAAAAAAGTTTCATTATCTGAGTGAGAATATATGTTAGCTGTGGTAGCAATATCCGCATGACCCATATAGTCTTTTGCTATGCCGAGAGGGACACCTGCTTTTTTAAGATCAGTACAGTATGTGTGTCTCAAACAATATGGTTCAAAGTCTGATGCCAGAGGATAAGGTGGTATGAGCTTGTTGCGATACACCTTGCAGCCCATAGCAATATTCATTTTTCTTTTTAGGTGAGTCGAGAGCCACTTATACGAAGCCGGAGTGTGAGGCTGACCGTCAAGCTTGGTGGCAAACAGATTGAAGCCGCCCGGATCTATACCCTCTAAGTATTCAAGAAAATCCAAAGGAATGGGAACATATCTGTCAGCGTTGGCTGTTTTCGTTCCTCTGATATGGAGCGCCTTGATCCCCTCGATGATCCGGATGTCGTTCGATGCCACCTTGATAGCTTCTCCCGGTCTGCATCCGCAGTAAAGCATAAAAAGAAATGGGACCATTCGGGGATCATCATAACATACCTGAAGGAGATACTGTCTTTCAGTTTCAGTTATTGCCCGTCTGTGAGTGGTGTGCCCTTCGGGTCTTATCAGATTTCTTGTCGGATCAGACAAGACCAGCTGGTTATCAAAGGCAGTTTTGAAACAGAAACATAAAAGCTGGTGTACCTTTATGATGTAGGATTTAGAGTACCCTGCAAGATTGTTGAGGATCTGCTGACACATAACCGGTTTGACAGACGATATACTCATATTTCCGATGTAGGGCAGGATATGATTATTAGAAATGATTTCGAGATTAACCCTTGTCAGGTCAGATATACCGATCTTGTACGTAGCAAGACATGTGTTCATCCAGTCTGATACCTTGGTATGCTTGTCAAGGATGATCCTATGCTCTTCAAGATCTCTCAGCTTAAGGGCTTTCTTCTCGATAGCCTCTTCAAGGGTATTGCCATACACATGATAGCGTTTTCCCTCAAATGTAAATGTCTTTTCGTATTTTTTCTTCATAGGCAGCTCCTTTCGGTATTCACAAAGTTAAA